>Ga0079224_100000005_pt1 | contig 124337 bp, 156 predicted proteins | sample Stecom2015_FD_80414 | JGI IMG/M metagenome (GOLD analysis project Ga0079224, IMG submission 80414) | Agricultural soil microbial communities from Utah to study Nitrogen management - Steer compost 2015 | ecosystem: Environmental > Terrestrial > Soil > Agricultural land | place: USA: Utah... | reverse complement strand
GGAATTCAAAGATAAAGTTAATTGGTATGAGATTTCATGTTATCAAACACTTTCAGAAGACTTTATTAGGGAATTCAAAGATAAAGTTAATTGGTATGAGATTTCATGTTATCAAACACTTTCAGAAGACTTTATTAGGGAATTCAAAGATAAAGTTGATTGGAAATATGTTTCACTAACTAATAAATTCTTTAGAGATATTTTTAGTATAAGTGTTCCAATTGAAAATATTTGTACCGATTTGGAATTTATTGGAATTAAAATTGATGAAACTTGTAAATCTTTATGATGAATATTGATAAAAAAGAGTTGAAGAAACTCCTTGATGAAATGGATCAGTACGATGATGCGTACTACAATGAAAGCAAACAACTGATCTCAGATCAGGAATACGATGGGAAGAAAGACCAGCTTCGCTCGCTCAGTAAAGCCTTTCTTCCAAAGGCAGGATCAAAAGCGGATGAGAAGCTTATCATTCGCGTCAAGGATGCGCTGACGCGCGTTGGCGCACCTCCACCAAAAGATGGTAAGTGGCCTAAGGTAACTCATGAGGTTCCAATGGGATCTCTTAATAAGGTCAACCTTCCAGAGGAGCTGCATGATTGGCACTCCAGATGTGGAGAATCTTCTCATTTGTTTATTACCGAGAAACTGGATGGCATTTCGGTTTCTCTCAAATACGATGCTGGCATTCTCGTAATGGGCGCGACTAGAGGGGACGGAGATGAAGGTGAGGATATCACTCGAAACGTCCGTAAGATGAAAGGTGTTCCTCACAAGCTCGATACTAAGTTCACGGGACACATTCGAGGCGAGATCGTTTTGCTTCGTTCGGATTGGAAGAAGCATCTTTCAGACATGGCGAATCCGCGCAACGGTGCGAGCGGTATCGCTAAGCGTATTGATGGGCATCAGACAGAGCATCTTACAATCATTTCCTACACTGTTGATGGTGAAGATTTTGATACCGAGGTTGAAGCTTTTGAGTTCATGAAGTCATTGGGATTCACGATCCCGAATTACTCGGTAGGAAACATCAAGTACGCAATAAAGCAATGGGAACATTACATGGCTAATGTTCGTGATACACTTGATTATGACATTGATGGTTTGGTTATTCGAATCAATACTCGTAGTACTCAGCTTGCTCTTGGAGATGAGGGTGGCAATCGACCCAAGGGGGCCAGAGCCTTTAAGTTCGAATCACCGCAAGCTAGAACCATTATTAGAAATATTATAAATCAAGTTGGTGATACTGGACGAATCACTCCTGTTGCAGAGTTTGATAAAGTCAATTTGCTTGGAGCAAATGTTGAAAGAGCATCAATACATAATTATTCTTTGGTAAAAGAACTTAGAATTAATATTGGTGCTGAAGTAATTGTTGAAAGAGCAAATGATGTCATCCCACAAATTAAAGAAGTTACCAAAGAATACGATGGGTATTTTTCCGCTCCAGATAAATGTCCAGCATGTGGAACAAAGACACATTTCGTTGGAGAGTATCTCGTATGCCTAGACAAGAAGACATGCCCGCCGCAGGTCATTGGACGGCTCAATAAATGGGTCAAGGAACTTGGAATCCTCGAATGGGGAGAATCAATCCTAACCAAGCTTATTGATGCTGGTTTAGTCAAAGACGTTGCAGATATATACAAACTGAAGGCTTCTGACATCATATCACTAGACAGGATGGGTGAGAAGGGAGCTGCCAATCTTCTGACAGAACTTGATAAGTTCAGATCTATTCGTCTTGAAAATTTCCTTGGTGGTTTGTGTATTGACTCTGTTGCCACATCAACTGTCAAGAGTGTCATTGACGCTGGGTATGACACACTGGATTCAATCCTTGGTCTATCAATCAATCAGCTAGAAAAAATTCCAGGCTTTGCAGAAAAGAAAGCTCAAGCATTTTACTCTGGATTGATTGAGAACAAAGATAGAATCAAAGCTATTCAATCTGCCGGGGTTACAATTAAGGCAAAGGTTCGTGGTTCACTTACCAACAAATCATTTTGTTTCACTGGATCAATGGACACACCAAGAGCCACTCTCCAGAAGATGGTCGAGGAAGCTGGCGGTGAAGTAAAGAAGTCTGTTGGTAAAGATGTTACATATCTTGTTATTGCAGACCCAAGTAGTACATCTTCCAAAGCACAAGCGGCTAGAAAGAATGGTACAAAACTAATATCAGAACAACAATTTCTTGATATGATTTAGGAGCGGAACAATATACAGACCGCTCCTCGGAGAACCATGAAACGTTCAAAGAGAGAAGCGGTCCGAGAGTCCGCCGAAAAACTAAAGAAGCATAGACGTGAAGCCTCTGAAAGAAATAAGGACTTCGCTATTCGAGAAGATATTAATTTCGTAAAGTCTATTGAAAATAATAATCTCAAAAAGAAGACGCTTCCCCAAAGTCCTTTCATGCAAGTTGTTGCGAGAAAGGCCCCTCGTCTTCTTGAGGATTATAACTATAAAAAAATTGTAAAGATTATTAGTAACATGAATCGGGTTCGCCCGGTGAGTGAATGGAAACCAAAAGGTAAGGGCAAGCAAACACTGATTGCTTCACTAGCTTCGCATCTGCTGGCCGAATATCCTGTTCCAAAGTTTTTATGGAATTCTTTATGGGAAGATGATTGGCCAAAGATTTCTTTGGTTATATCTGAAATTGCCAGGGGAAAATCTTTCGCAAAGCTTTGTAAAGACGGTTACTTTCCGATTCCACTTACAAAAAAGCAATGTCATGAACTACTCCAGAGTCCCGCATCTGAAGGTTTCGTATCTGCTTTGCGGCGTGTTCAAATTCAAACTCATGGTGGTGAACAAAGACTTCACTCCATCTGGATGAATCAGTCTATTGGTCATCTTATCGGAGAAACAAAGGATGAGATTTTTTGGGAGTCTGTTATTGCTTGGTTCTGCAAGCATCCCATGCTTGATCCTTCACAGATTAAACCGTTGATTGATTTTATCAACAATCGCTATCAAGCTGATAAAAAATTCTCAATGAAGGGGCGCTCGCCGATGGCGATGATTCGGGCGATGGAGGAATGGCACCAAGACCTTTATAAAGAAAAAATATTCAAAGAACATAACTATACACCATCTGGGTTCAAGAGCGGATACTGGCAAGATAAAATAAAAAACAAAACCGGACATATTTATAGAGAATGGACCATCAAAGAGATCCTTACCTCTAAAGAACTTCATATGGAAGGACGAGCACATTCACATTGTGTCGCATCTTACGGTAAGTCCATCGCCAATGGATCTATTTCGATTTGGTCAATGACATGCAATAAAGAGCGAGTCATTACTATCGAAGTGAAGAATCAATACAAGAAGATTGTTCAAGCTCGTGGAAGATTCAATCGAGTTACCACTAATGAAGAATTCAAGATAATATCTCAGTGGGCTCAAGAAAATAATCTAGACATCAGCCTAGGGCGTTTTTGATGTACTGTACATATTATCAGCAATAACCCTATGTAGGTGCGGGTAGGATAAAAAACTTGACAAATTGTTATAATAGAGCTAAGGTTTCATAGACAGGACGTAGCCTTGTAAATATTACGACGCACCTATAACGATGTTCAATTTTACACCCAGTTTATTAACTTGTAGTATCTGTGATAGTGACCTCGTGTTACGTGGTGCGAATGGAGCGGTACTTTGCACAGAGTGCCCTTCATGTGGTCTATCATCTGATTCTTTCCCTACAATAGGGGCGTGGCCTTATAAATACTACAATACGAACGTACAGCACAACAAACCTCGTGAAGTAGAGGTATATCACTTACGTAAATAGGCTTCCCCAAAATAACGGGCGTGGCCATACGAATACTGCGACATGGCTCAAACATTACAACAGCGACAGTTACTATATGAAAATTCATATTCACAAAATATAATACCAAAGATTCCTGTTATCATCAAAATTGATGGTCGTTCATTTTCAAAAACTACAAAGCACATTCAAAAACCATTCTGCCCCAAGACAGCTTCCATGCTGAATAGTACTATGATCAATCTCGTCAAACAGATTGATGGCGCAATCTGTGGCTATCAATACAGTGACAAGATTATCCTGATCTTACGTAATGATAGATCGGCTGACGAAGCTCCATGGTTTGGAAATGATGTTCAAAGCATTTGCTCTGCGACATCTTCTATGGCAACATATGAGTTTCTAAACCAGCTCTGGGACCTAGAAGACCCGCCATCTTTAGAGGGTTTGATATCTTTCAAGGTTCATGTATTTGGTGTTCCAAGCATAAAAGAAGCTGTTAACTATTTAGTATATAGACAATTCAGATGCAATCAACAATCAATCAATGAAGCTGTGAAATCAGTTCTTTATCCTAGATATGGTAAAGATACAAACTCTATTCTTGAAGATAAAAATCTTGAAGATAGAAAACTTATTCTCGCAGAGTCAGGTTTTGATTTTGAATCCTTACCTGGTGCGTTCCGCAATGGAACAATAACATATCTAACTCCAAAGCTTGTAGATACAAGTCAGGGTCAAATAACAAGGCATAAGTGGTTGCTTGATTTTGATTTTCCTCTATTTGAGGATTCTCAAGAAAGATTACGTACTATACTTGCAACTGGGTCAGACATCTTTAGACCCGAACGTGATTTAGAATGACACTGTCAGATGACAATATTGAGCTGCTCAAACTTGTTCTTCAGGAAAAATGCAGTGAAGCAGAAACGATATCAAGATCTGAGATATTTGAAATCTTTGAGAATCGTGCTAGATCTGGTTTAGAAGAATACAGGTTCAAGAAGATTTTATCGGACCTCATTCGCGAAGGGAAAATCTGTGGATACGAGGTAAAGGTAGGAAGGAATGGTGGTATCAGAAAAACTGAGCCAATCGAGCGCGTAATTGTCAGCTGCTCATACGGAAAATACATTGGGTGTATGCCAAGTAGTGAACTATCCAAATTAATATCTTCACTTAAGAAAAGATGATTCACCATTTATGGTGCAGCAGTAAAGACGGTAACAATGAAAAACAAAGGTACGTAGGATTATGAAACAATATATCGATATCGATCCTGAAGCGAAGACTAAGGTTGAGCTTGCAAGAATCGAAAAAGATTCAAACGGTCAGCCTTATTATATCGGCAAGCTCCAATTTCCTGGTACGTTGGAATTCGATGGAGGAGTTTCATTCATGGTATTCTTGTCAGAGCAAGGAGTAGAAGAACTACAAATTGCTCCTCTAGATCCGACAAGACTGCGAGGAAATAGGGAAACGTCCGGTGCAAGTTTCAATAATGGGAGATTTTCAATTAATCTTCATTCAATGAAAGATCAGAATGACAAAATATATTATGTTGGCGAAGCAGTTGGGTTCGTCGAAATCGATTTGAGAAAAGGTATTTTCTTCACAATATTTGTATCACGCCCTGGGCAAGAAGAACTCCAGATCACAAGACTCAATCACAAAAAGAAATTCAAACGTCCAGGGTTCGAACAACCTCTGCGTCGAGGTGGCTGGCCTCCGCGAATGGAAGACACACTCTGAAAATCCCAAAGGCCGCCACTCCAAGGCGGCCTTTGCATTTGACTAACGGAAAATTAAATGAAAATTGATGACGGCTCAAAAGTAATTCGAAAAGCAATCAAGTTTGCTGAAGACAAACATCAAGGACAGGTACGAAAACTTTCAGGATCTCCGTATATACATCATCCTTTGATGGTTAGTTATGTTGCTGCAAACTTCAAGAAGTCAAAAAATCTTTACAAACTCATCGCAGCCGCTATACTTCATGATGTTATTGAAGATACAAATGCATCTCCTGAAGAAATCGCAAAGGAATTTGGGAAATTGATTTCCTCGTTGGTGTTCGAGTTGTCGGATGACAAAGAAGAAATCGCAAGAGTTGGCAAGCTCGAATACCAAAAAGCCAAGTGGCCTGGGCTTTCCAACTACGGCTTGTTCCTCAAGCTATGTGATAGGTATTGCAATATCCTTGATGATGCTGGTGAGAAGTATATAACTGATACATCAATCATTATCAGTGGTCTGAAAAAGAAACGAAGACTCACAGGATCTCAGCGGAGCATATTGAGAGAAATCGAAAAGATTATCAAAGCTTCAAAACAAAAAAAAGAACCAACTTCGGCAAACACCCTGTGAATATGTATAAATATAAATTCCCAATAGGTGATTGGTCTGGAGATGGCCACCAACACTGTGATTGGTTTATTGTATCAGGTACAAAACCAGTAGAACACTTACGAGAAGTTCACTTCAAATGCGATGAAGTTTTTGGTTTTGATCCTGGAGATATGTGTAAAGACTACAATGAAATGTCTCTTGATGAAGATATCATAGACAAAATCAAAAAAACTCTCGGCGAATCTTTCCTTGATGATTATGATCTAGAATGCTTGTCATCAAATGATGTGTTTAAAATATGGTTATCTATGTTGAATCATGTTGATCCAGAACTTGATCTTAAAGAAACAGAAAATGATATTCCCATGATTAATTTTTATGGGTACGACAAAAAGAAAAGGCACCTAGAAACACCTGGATATGGTCTTTTCGAATAGGATATAAAATGGCAAACGATTATTCAAATATGAATACTTATCGACACGATAGTATCAACATAACAACAGGCGCAAAGAATATCATTAAAGAATGGACTGTTGGAGTTCCTGTTGAAGAAGGTGCTCGTAAGCAGCTTTACAACACAGCTCAGATGCCATTTATTTTCAAGCACATTGCTGTAATGCCAGATGTTCATTACGGAGTCGGATCTACTGTAGGATCCGTAATACCAACAGTAAAAGCTATTATTCCAGCAGCCTGTGGAGTTGATATTGGATGCGGCGTTAATGCTCTCAAAACCACACTCAAAGCATCTCATTTGCCAGATAACCTAGCTCAAATTCGTTCAGCTATCGAAAAGGCTGTGCCTCATGGCCGTACAGATGGTGGTAAAAAAAATGACCGTGGTGCCTGGGGTGATACGCCAAGTGAAATAAACATTGCTTGGGCGGAACTGGAAGAGGGTTATAAGAAAATTGTAACCAAGACACCAAGTCTCGAATCAAGACATGGAAGAACTCCCTTCTCACATCTAGGAACCCTTGGTGGAGGTAATCATTTCATTGAAGTTTGTATCGATGAATCTGAAAACGTTTGGATTATGCTCCACTCTGGTTCTCGTGGAGTTGGTAATCGTATTGGTACATACTTCATTGAAGCTGCTAAAAAAGAGATGGAGCGTTGGTTTATCAATGGATCTCTTCCAGACATCAACCTTTCATATTTACCAGAGGGTTCTGAATTATTTAATGACTACATTGAAGCTGTAGGTTGGGCGCAATCATTTGCACGAAAGAATCGTGAACAGATGATGAAAGCTACACTTAAAGCACTTAAGAAAACCAAGGGCGTTCCTAAATTTGAAGCTACAGATATGGTTATATCTTGTCACCACAATTATATAGAAAAAGAAAACCATTTTGGTAAGAACATTTGGGTGACTCGTAAAGGTGCTGTTAGAGCTAGAAAAGGTGATTTGTCTATAATTCCCGGGAGTATGGGAGCAAAGTCTTTCATTGTTCGGGGTCTTGGTTGTGAGGATTCTTTTTGCTCAGCATCCCATGGAGCTGGAAGAGCGATGTCCCGAGAAGAAGCGAAGCGATCTTTTACTCTCAAAGATCACAGAGAAGCCACTGAGGGTGTTGAATGCAAGAAGGATGCATCAGTCTTGGATGAAACACCAAAAGCTTATAAACCAATTGAAGCTGTCATGGAAGCTCAAAAGGACTTGGTTGAAATTGTACATACACTGAAACAGATTGTGTGTGTAAAAGGGTAATTGAATGAACAAAGGCTCACGCCTTCTTCGAGTACACAGATGACTGACCAAGCCCCTAAGCGAGTGCCGTTTCCCCTGTTCGAACCCATGGGCCCTCCCTGCCCCATCGATGGCTGCAAGGGCGTGCTCTGGCAGCACATGAACTTCAAGACGGGCATGAGCTGGATGCAATGCACCAAGTGCGACGGTAAGGTCGATGAAATGCCCACCAAAGATCGATTGGCCTACGCTGTCCGCACTATCGTCCGTGTCTTAGATGGCGAGAAGATCGATTAGCTGACACAGGGAACCCCGTGTCTTAATTTTATACAAGATACCTATGTGTACATTAGCCATTGCCTTTTATCCTCAGACAAAACACCCATTGATTATTGGTGCTAATCGTGATGAGAACCCAGTCCGTCCATCCAAACCTTGGGATTATAGGAACGGTGTGTTTTCACCTCTTGACATTAGAGGTGATATTGAAAACGGAACTTGGATTGGTGTCAATGTTCGAGGAATGTTTTGCGCAGTTACAAATTGGGATCTCGCAGAGGCTAAGGGAAAAACAGCGCTTAGATCTAGAGGTAACGTTGTTTACGATACACTCTTATGTCTCTATGTAAACGAAGCTCTCGACTTCTGGGGAACTCTCAAAGCTGAACATTACAGACCTTTCAATGTTATTCTAGGGACCAAGAAATCACTATTCCATTTGTCATGTGATAGTAAAGAGATTCGTATAAAAAGACTTGGAGCTGGTTTTCATTGGAGCACTGGCGATGGCTTCAATACAAAAACAAAAAGATCTGAGTACCTCAACAAAAGCTTGAGTCTATCAGCCTGTCAAGATCTGTCACAGCCTATTTATCCATTTGATATTCAATGGATTCTATCAAAACATAATGATGGTATAGGTTCTGAAGATTCTGTTTGTGTCCATGACGAAACTCACAGATGGGAAACAAGATCAAGCTCTCTTGTTTTTATAGATGGAAACAAGTGGAATGTTAAATACATTGATCAACGACCATGTAGTGTTGATATCAAAGAATGGAAAGAAGAGATGGTTGAATTCGACAACGAGTTCGTGGAGTAAATAATGAAGATTCTAATCACGGCTGGTTCTACACAAACACATATTGATAAAGTACGTGTGATTTCAAATATTTTCAAAGGTAAAACTGGGGCGCGAATTGCAGAAAATGCAGCTCGTGAAGGGCATGAAGTAACTCTTCTTACAAATCCGCATGGGCCTGGTACTGAGTTTTGTTATCGTTCTGATCTTGTTGGAAAGAATGTAAACACTCTAAAGTATCAAACATTTGATCAGCTACACGATCTTATGAAGGAACAAATCAGTACTGGTAATTTTGATGCAATCATTCATTCAGCTGCTGTTTCTGATTATAAAGCTGTAGATGTATTAGCTCCCCGCCCTCATGATTACTATGCAATGGGTATGCAATCTGTGATGAAAGAGAAGGTCAAGTCTAATCATCCTGAGTTATACATCAAGCTTGTTCAAACAGAAAAGATCGTTGACAAGATCAAACGAGACTGGGGTTTCAAAGGCAAGCTCGTGAAATTCAAGCTAGAAGTTGGAATCAGTACACCAGAACTCATCGAGATTGCTAAAGCTTCTCGAATCCATTCACAAGCTGATATCATTGTAGCAAACCTTCTAGAGTTTTTCAATGATTGGCAAGCACCAGCCACAATGCATATCATTGATGAGCGAGGAGTATACAGTTGCACTCGAACATCTCTTGGCTCAAAACTCATTCGTTTGTTAAGGAATATGGAATGAACATACTTCTTTGTGTATCTGGCTCGGTTGCCGCAATCAAGACGTGGGAACTAATCAAAGCTCTTGAAGAGATTGGACAAGTCCGAACAGTCTTCTCTGAAAGGGGTGAGTTCTTTGCACGAAGGAGTATACCAGAAAATGGTGGAAGGCTTGGTGTTTTACTTAGAGATGAGGATGAGTGGAAGTGGAACGCATTAGGAGATCGAATCCTTCATATCGATTTGAAAGACTGGGCTGATGTCCTAGTTATCGCCCCACTTTCTGCCAACACCCTAGCCAAGGTCTATGGAGGATTCTGTGATAATCTTCTCACTTCTATCTACCGAGCGTGGCCTATGGGCAAGCCAGTTGTGCTTGCGCCCGCGATGAACACGGATATGTGGGAGCACCCGCTTACTCGGAATCAACTTGACGAAATGTCAAGGCGGCATTTTAAATCCGTAAAAGTTCAAAGAATTGATATATGTAAAGTTGATTATGATGTCAAGTCATGGATGAATGTTGATTATGATATAATTGGAAACGCATACGTTCATCAACCATGGCTTCATATTGTAAATCCTGTAGAGAAAAATCTTGCATGTGGTGTACATGGTATGGGCGCTATGGCTTCAGTTGAATCAATTGTTGAGGCTGTGAACATCTACAACACTTCATCTGAAAAAAGTTCTTGACAAAAACTTCATCTCGGTATATCATCGGTAGAAACTAGGAAAAACATGCACTTCGAAACCATCTGGAACGAAGCGGAAAGCGTATCGAAATCGTACACCAAGCTTTCGCGCAAAGACATTTTCAAAAACATTCGAACGGGTATAGATGATCTGTCGGATGCTGACGAGGCCCAGGACTACCACCAAGCCTTGGGAGATGTTCTCTTCGATTTGTGCGCACTCTTGGCCCACCTCGAAGATAAAAAAGGATTGCAGATTAACTCTGCAAGTGCGTTAAATGAAGCTATCGACAGACGGAGAGCACAGCTTCTAGATCCTGAACCGCCAAACAAATGAAGTATATTCTTATTCTGCTTGCGATATTAATTGCCTCAACGGCATCGGCTGACGAACTCATCGTTGGCCATATGAAACCATTACCAAACGAACTATTAAATAATCCTATACACTTGGATTGTGGCTTGAGTATTCGAGAAGCCCGTGGCGGACCACCCCCGGAACTTGAAACGCAATGCCTACACGCAAAGAAGAACTTCTTTCGGTTTATAAATTTCAAAGGCATCAAGCCACGCGAGGCTAACTTTGCCTGGAGTATGTCCTTTCTACCAGAAGGTAAGTGCTATCGTTGCCTCAATGATACTAGCTATAGATTTAAATACAGATTCATCCCTGGTAATGTTATTGGTTACACTGGAAAAGATGAACAATATTCTTGGGTTATCTCTGACTATAAAGACCCTCAATTCAATGTAACGTTTGTGCATGAACTATTTCATGCACTAAGTATGCATTACGGCGTTTATGACTCTCACCCAGGGTCTCTTAAAGATAAGACAAATAGGGACGAAATTCTTGCTCAAGAGTTTACAGAGGGTTTAGGATACGGGAGATAACCTATAAAATTTAATTCCTTATAATGGGAATATTGAAACATCCTTCTATGATTGCTCTGTAGAGAGCTTAGGTCAATCCTATTTGGAGTTTCAATGAGTGTTAAAAGTTTAGATAAATTAGCATATCTTGCAGATGTTCTAAAGAAAAGAGCAGGAGAACCATTTGAAAGCTTAAATGTTCCTTTTGAAGAAGAAGGAGATTTTGGCATTGATCTAGATACAGATCCTGAAAAATTTGTGCCTGTAGAGAGTGATTTCAACCTTGGTGAAAAGGATGATCTCAACATGCACATTAGAGATTTTGTTGGAGATCTAGTCGAGAGTGGAGTTCCTATTACCGCTATTAAGGCAGAGTTTATGGACGCGCTTTCTAGATTTGAGATGGAAGGAAAGTGGGAAGGAGATAATATTGTTGCTAAGAAGAATATTACCAACCTTCTCAAGCTTGCTGATCATTTAAAAAAAAGATAAAACTCGCTGATAACTTTCAAGATTCAATGGATAATATATATTCGAATCTTGCTCAGATGGAAAGACTTTTCAGTGCAGCCGTAGAGGCAACAAACGATCCAGTCAAACGTACAATACTAATGGGTATGTATAATGACTGGATTAACTTTAAGTACAATAAATGGAAAGATTCATTTTATATGTTAAACAAAGGAGAACATCAAGTTCTTACAGGTTGAAATGATACCAACAATAAGATTGTCGAAAGATAAAGAATTAGTTGTTGTTGGGGACATTCACGAAAATGAATGGCACTTCAAAGAGATGCTTAAGCGTGCTGAGGTGGGAACTCGGCGTATTCTAGTTTCTGTAGGTGACGTTTATGATAAAGGGAAAGGCCCTAAGGTAGCAGAGAAAATCATACAAAAAATTCGTGCTCTGCATGAAGATGGTTGGGCTTTCATGGTTCGGGGAAATCATGAACAGCGCAATATAAGAAATCTGAAAGCAAACAAGCAAAAACTTTCAGAAGAACTAAAGTGGTGCGAGAGACTACCTCTCGTCTTGAGCTTTGTATTCTCAAACCAAAATCGAATTACCGTTCTCCATGGGGGAGTGACTCCACTCCATACTTGGAAAGACATCACAACTAACACAGAGGTGATGTACGTGCGTACGGTTGATGAACAGGGAAAGTCAGTTCCTTACATCTGGACAGATGAAGGTGGAGAGCCTGAACGAGAAGGTAAACTCTGGCATGATGAATACGATGGGAGATTTGGATATATAATATCTGGTCACAACTCCCAAAGCGATGGTCTTCCAAAGTTCTATAAGCATTCATGTAACTTAGATACTAAATGCTATAAGACCGGGGTTCTGACTGGTCAAATTGTAGCCAATGGATCGTTAAAGGAACTTATTCTTGTAAGCGATTAATTGGGCAATATTATATTCATGCTTCGTACATATCGTTATCCATTAAAACCAACAAGAGATCAAGAACAAGTTCTTGATACTTGGTTATTACATTGTCGTTATCTATAGGAATTGATTTGGGATTGAAATCATTTTGTGCGCTTTCTGATGGCTCTTTTGTAGAGAATCCTAAATTCGGAAAGAAAGAACAAGAACGATTGGCGAGGAGACAGAGAGCACTAGCTCGAAGGAAGCGAGGCTCTCGTTCTAGAGTAAGAGCCAAAAAACTCGTAGCTAAATCTTACTTGAAAATCCGAAATCAAAGACTTAATTTCACTAGAAAACTTGCGAAATCTATCGTACAAAAGTACGATATGATTTCTTATGAGAAACTAAATATTCAGAACATGATTCCTGGATACTTAGCACGAAGCATACATGATGCTGCTTGGGGAAAATTTATCAATTGTTTAGAATGCAAAGCGGAGGAAGCTGGCAAATATGCAATTGGAATAGATCCTAAAGGAACTTCACAAATATGTTCAGATTGCGGAACTATTGTCCCAAAAAGACTTGGGGAACGCATACATGAATGTCCGAAGTGTGGATTAGTTCTTGATAGAGATACCAATGCTGCAATTAATATTTGGAAGCTTGGTTTGGGTCAATTGACCCAAGACCAAGAGGCACCAGGCTATGGTGCGGATTACTTGAGGTCACTTGAGACTGAACGTACCTAAACTTCAATATTCTGAAGTAAAGCCTCAATATTTAGCATTTTACTAATATTTTTGAATTATATTGATGAATTTAAAGAATGCAGGAGTAGCAGATCTACTTTCTCAACTCCAAAACCAATGGGGCGAAGCTCCAGAGGGGGTTGATGAAGAAGAAGAGTTCAGCATCCCACAAGAGATGTTGGACCAATTGGTTTGGGAAGAGCCTCAGGTTGCCGCTCCACAGCAGCCCGCTAGCCTTCCTTCATTCGTTACCCAACCCAAGAGCCAGCCATCATTCGTAACTCAACCTGTGGCTCAACCAGAGGCTCCACGAGCGATGCCCGTGGAAGACCTGGAAGATAAGATTCCAGAATGGATTCCAGAGGGATGGCAAAAAGATATTCCATCATTCCTTGAATCTTCTAAGTTCCAACCGCTAGAAGATGTTCCCTCGTTCCTAAAAAAAGAATATCCAATATTAAAGCGATCTCCCATCAACACAATTGATGATGCTCATAATTTACTTGTATCTCTATCAAAGAATAATAAAGATATATTTCGTGTAATAGATTATGTACAAGATGCACTAGAACAAATTGAAATCAAAAGAAGTTCTAAAATACTTGCTGATGTTCTTGGTAATGCTATTGGTCAGCTCAATACATTATCTACAGATAATCAAGATATAAAGAAAGCAATTTATATTCTATCAAGTTACTTCTCTTCTAAGATTCCTATAGGATATGAAGAGCGTGTCAATAAGCATATCCTTTCTCAGACTGATAAAAGAGAAAGGCAGCCACAAGTTTTGACCAGCAAGTTCCTTGACCCTGGTACAATATTTGTACGTCAGAAAACAATCAAGATCATGAAGGACCAAGGCCTTGAAAGAGATAAGGCTGAGAATGTGGCTCAAGAAGAATGGTCTAAGATTGAATCCTTTGTAGATTCAATTTCTGATAACCCAGAAGTACAAAGCATAGCAAAGTCAACATTCGTACAACATCTTCTCGATGGAGAGGGCTGGGAAAAGGCCGCAGAGATGTCTCGGCGAGCTGCTGCGTCCGGTCCGGATACCGCAGGCATCAGAGAACAAATACGAAAGGCTTCGTTTGATATCGAAGATATTGATGATGTTATTAATGATCTTTCCAATCCAGAAATAGTTGAATCACAACTTGAAGGATCTAAAGTTAATAATTCAGAACTTGTTAGACAGGTTATTGAGTTTGGAAACACAGCAAAAGAAATCAAATACCTTATAGATAATACAGAAGAAGGTCTTGATGTTAGCGAAAGTGTATTAGATAGAATTGATAATCTTTCTAATAAACTTATATCTTTATCTAATGATGTATTGATCCACAATCCAAATGAATTGAAGTCTGTGCTTCAAGAGTATGAAGGAGATTCTGTTCTTGAAATGATTTGGTGGGTACAAAATAACATCATCAGCACTGTGAGGAAAGACTTTGGCTCGGAAGGTTTTGTAGAGAACCCAAACCTTTCTGGCGCTGAGCTAGCTTCTGCTGGTCTTGGTATTGAAGATAAAAGACGAAAAGAAAAAGATACAGATGCACCTTCCAAGAAAAGAGTTGTAGATCGTAGAAAACAAAAGGAACATGATAAAAAATATCATGAAAGAGCGGGTGACGCCCTCTTGGAATCTAAGAAACAATTCCATGAAAAAAGAAAGCAGAACCCAGAAGAAGAAAAGGATTATAAAGATAGACAATTTATTAGGAAGAAAGACTACAGACTTACTCAAAGAGAACTGAAAGCCTGGGAAGATCTTGCTCGTAACCCAGTGAGAGTTGTATCTAAGCTCAGAGAAATTCAAAAACAAAACGCTCAACGAACTCTAGATTTTTATGACAGAATTAATCAAATCTGGAAATATCCAGATGATATTGAAAAGATAAAATCAGTAGAGGCTAATTTAATTAGAAATAGAACATACAGATACAAAGATCTTTTAGATAAACTTTCAGAAGATCCAACAGCAGATAAAACTGTTTTAGTTGAATTAAAAAAGAATATTGAGGAAGTTCCTCAGTACTTCGAGCAAGCTAGAAAGATTAAGCTAAATGAAAATAAAGTTGCCGAAATTATATACTACATAAATTCTCTATTGAAGTTTGCAAAGGCAAGTTAATTTTGGTCGAGAACCATGGTTCAAGATCGGCTTACAGCAGTGGTCATGTGTCATGGTCATGGTCTTAATGCTTTAATTTAACATTAATTAACTAGGGTAGCTTTTTCGATTTATTTATCGATTAACAAAAAGATACAACACATGGAAGAGTTCGAAGGTCTACCAGGGATTGATGAGTACCTTGCCAGTAGGGGCGATGGTCATCCAGTTGAAGTAAAAGAACTTGATCATGTTTTAGATGCACTTGTAGCTTATTGTGGTCTTACCAAAGAACAATCTGAAAGGATTCTTTCATTATTTTTCCAAGAGATTAGAACAGCTATGCTTAGAGGCGAAGCTGTGGATATAAGGGGATTTGGAACGTTTTTCATTTCGTCTCCACTTACTACTGGAAATGCGCGAAAAGTTTTTCCTAAGTTCAAAGCTAAGAAAACTCTGACCAAAAGAATGATCAATGAAAGATCTAAGTGATAAAACATCTCAAGGCCTCGCCTCAATAGTTGTTGCTTACAGAGCTTTCGGCTTTTTTAAAAAAGAAGCCAGAGAAGCCATGTCTGAACTTCTACTCAGAAAAGATCGTGACAATGATCCTTTCGACTATGAAACATTCATTGCTCAAGAAATAGAAAAACTTCCAAAGCCAACAGTTCCAAATGAACTAGTTTCTATGTTGAAAACATTTTCTACTCAAGGATTCAAATGACAGACTTTATGTTGAACAGAGAGTTGTCTCGTAAGCTATCTAAGGATTTAGGGGCAACGCCATTTTCATTAGGTAAAACATCTCTAACACATAAAGATCTTTTGGTAAAATCAACTTTGAAAGTTCAAGACGATAAAGGTCTTGTCAAGAAGATTCCGATGTGGTACGGTGAAGCTTTCGGTATCGAAGGAAAGACTTGTTGTCTACTTACAGCTTTGGATCCCAGCCTGGATTCCTTAGAGATTGCTGCTGTAGTTGGTTTCAAAGACATCGAAGATAATCTTCAAGAAGATGCAGTGCGTGTTGGTTTCAGGTATGATTGGGCCAATGAAGATGATAAAGGAACGCTCATCGTAAAAGCTGGAGATAAATGGATTGAGGTATCACTAGCTCAGAGATTACAACTTGCTTTAGGTTTTGAACATATGGTACAAGATGGGGTTCTCTGGCAACCAGGGGAGCCCCCCGAAGAGCTTCGTAAGAACCTTTCAGAGATTATTGAGGTTGACGAAGTCTTGTGATGGTGGTACGGTCCGTCCGCAGGCAATAATGCAAAGCATAATATAATGGTATTTTATATACTCTGCCCTTATAAAATAGAGGCACAAGAGCATTGTCTGCAAGACTTCATCGCTGATGATCTTTTGTTTGCTATTCAATCAAAAGAATCCAAGATAGCTACCGATGAAGAGGGTTTCGTAGCATTGAGCAAAGAATACCCTTCATATTACAAATATGAAATTGTGGTAAGGAAATCAGGTTAAATGTCAGCCGATGGAAAGTTCATTGTTCAATTCATTGCAGAGTCATCAAAGAAAGGTTTAGAAGCTTTAGATGCGGCTAAACAAGAAATTGAAGACATCGATACAAAGCTCAGTACAGCGGAGAAGTTAAAGCTTCGCCGTGTTCAATTGATTGGAGTTCTTGATCACTTCGGTGATGATTCATATCGTCGTAGACGAACTGTGAATACACCTGTGTCTGAAGATATCAATTACAATTCTGATGAGATTTTAGATCTTCGTCAGAAGATCAAGGATGTTGTAGAGGCAGAAGGACCAATTAATGTATCTGATATCATCAAGAGCATTGCATCTTATGATCATGATATTCTAATTATGCGAGCATTGAAGTGGATGGGTGATAATGATATTGTAACGAGAGATGATCAAGGCAGGGTCAAGCCGGGAGCAAACTGGAATGAGTCATAAATCTAATAAGATTAGGGCTACAATACTAGCTTCGGTTTTAGCAGCTTTGTTTATTGGTGTCTATTTTGAAGAGCAATCAAGAATTCAAAAACAAAAAGCGGCTCTTCAGGAAAAAATAGATCTTCGAAACAAGATCGAGAAAGATAAAGAAGAAGAGCATGCACTTCTTATTCGACTCGCTAGATTAAAAAACTTACCTACTTGTCACCATGCTGTTGATATGGTAAACAAAGAATTAGGTCGAATTTATACCAATCTCGATTATATTAGATCTAGAAGAAATGAATTCAACAGATCGTCTGGCGAACAAAGTATAGTTGGATACACACTTGCTGAGATTGAGCAAGAAGAACTTCAAAGATATAATGCTGCGAAGCTCAAGGGTGAAAAAATTAACCACGATCTAATCTCAAAAAGAGAAGAAGAATAACTATGAACGGTCAAATTATAATTGGTAATGTCGACTGGATGCGTAACGATTATGTTTCTGATGTATCCATTGACGGAATCACATACCCATCTGTCGAGCATGCATTTCAGGCCTCTAAGTTTCATGATCGTGATGTCAGAGAAGATATTGCTGAGGCTGAAGATGTTAAAGCTGCACGCCGTATTGGTCGTGGCAGAGGTGATATTCGTCCCGATTGGGACAATGTAAAAACAAAGATTATGGAGCTTCTCATTCGTCAGAAGTTCACTCAGGATTCTGAGCTTGCATCTCGTCTTGCTAAGACAGGAACATCTGAAATCATCATGTCGGGCTATGATGATTTCTGGGGAACAGGACGTGATGGTAGTGGTCAAAACTATCTTGGACAAATCATGTCTAACGTAAGATCTGAAGTCCAAACTATCACAGGTATCATTGGGACGGAGTCTGACGAGGACGAAATAGATGGAATCGTTTCAGATCAACCAGCTTTCAGTCCTTTGAAAGCTGTTCTTTCTAATGAACCGTCTGAAGAAATTCTTGATGCTTGTCAACAAATGTATGATGGAGCACTCGCTCTCATGACTCTTGTTGACAAAAACGATTATGATGCAGGCCTGATTGCTAGAAGAACTGGCATGCTACTGAGTAAAGTTCAAGATGCTGTTTCCAAGTTGCAAAATATGCAGGAAGCTGTGTCTTTCATATCTGACAAGCTTGGAGATGGGGCAATCAATATCTTTGGAATACAAGATGAAGAAGATGAAGATGTTGGTTTCCTGACTCGTCCTTCAGACTCTGAGGACGAAGACTGGTTCTCGATGGTGTAGAAACTATCATAAATGAATAAGGGGTGATGTTTGTTTATTCATTCATCACCCCTTATTCTGTTGATATATTCAACAACATAGCATGAGTGATTATGATACCATTCCACCTGATCTATCTACTGTTGAACATCAAGAGTTGAAGATATTCAAGAAATCTTTGATACAGATGAAAAGAAAATTGAGAAAGCAGATGGATGATATTGATACTGAGCTGCTTGGAATCTCGGAGGAATTACGAAGAAGAGAAAACAAAGGATTGGAAGGGTAGATCTATCCAATAGATTACATTCAAGATTAGGTGGTGCGATTCCTCACCGAACTTTGTATAGATGTATTGGTGTCATTATCGATCAGATTTCGAATGACATGATAGAAAATCATGTTGTGACTGTCCGAAGGTTCGGAACTCTTTCTCCATTTTTTCGTTCTGGTTACACTGCAAACGATATTTCAAGGCAGGAAGTTCGTCAGCTCGAAGGATTCTGCACAATCAAGTTTCATCCGCATGAATCATTTCGCATCCTTATCCGAGACAGAGAGAGCAACTTCCGGGAAGTTGCTCTCGAAAAAAAAGACGTAAAGACTCTTGACGAGAAGATAAAACTTCGATAGTCTTCTTTCGTCATCGGGCATCTGCCCAATAGCTAATGTAAAAAATTGAAAGGTAAAATCAAAATGTCAGACCCCACTCAGAGTGCAGTTGAAGGAGCAGAGAACGAAAGCAAGAGCGGTAAGCGAGGCGCTCGTTCTCGATATTACTTTTGCGCAGGTGTTCAGGGCAAGAAGGTCATTCATGAAGTGATCGAAGCTGCGGATGCAGAAGATGCGAAGGCTGCTTTCCTTGAAAGCAAACAGATCGAAGCTCAGGTCTGTGAGGATGGCGCTTCCCTTCAAGGTGGCGGTATGGGCTTCTACCTTGCCATGGGAACGGGTAAGTCTTCCGCTCAGCGTATCTCTGTGACCGTGACGCCCTCCCAGCTTGCCAAGCGAACAACCAAGGCCGTCGAGGCACAGTTCAAAGGCTGGACCGTTTACGGTTCAGGTCTCTGTGCCTGCGCTGTGGATGGTGAGGAATACGATGATGATGAATTGATCTCCATCGAATTCGGTGACCGCATCGATCCTAACTCCAAGGTTCAGAAGCCGAAGCTCAAGAAGCGCGAAGTGATCCGCCTTGCGGACTTGGATAACGTCAAAGCTCTCTAACAAGCAAAACAATTCCAACTCAAATAAAGGCTCTCGGTTCTCCGAGAGCCTTTTTTATTTTAATTTTTTTCTAATTTCTAGGCATAGTTTCCAATGTCGCAGTATTCGCAGCTCTATGTGGCTGCGAAATAGTTTAACTTTATGACAATAGGAACGTCAACGAAATGAAGAAAAAAGAACTTTTAGCTTTGAAAATCAAATACATAGAACTAAGAGATAATATTATTCAGGTTATCAAGAAATCAGATTTTGAAATTGATGTTGCTGGAGATGAAGTTGACAAACTTCAAGGTGCCAATTTACTTATAGTACAAAATCAAATATCTCAAAAAAACATACTTAAACTAGAATCTCTTAATAGAGCTATAGATAAAATCGATGATGGAGATTTTGGTGACTGTGAAGAATGTGGAGAGTCGATAGAGCTTAGGCGATTGGAAGTATTACCGGGTGTAACTCTTTGCGTGACCTGTGCCGAACACGCAGAGTTACACGGATAGTACATTACAGTATAAATGTAATACTGTACAATCAATAACCTCGTATAGTTCGAGGAGCCCTAAGTATGCGAACATATAATTTAAATCCTGTTTTCTTTGAAAAGACAAAAGATGGTGAGAAGATTTATGACGTTTCGTCTCGTCTAATAAAAGACAGAGTAATCTTCCTTTCAGAAGAATTAGATGAAGAGAATACTTCCAGTATATTGTCTTTGTTATTTTTACTAGACCGAGAAGATGAAGACTCGCCAATCCAATTATGGATCAATAGTCCAGGTGGAATTGCACATGGGTTCTTTGCTATCTACGACATGATTCAAAGAATTAAAGCCCCAGTGAAGACTGTCTGTATGGGCGAAGCTTGCTCGGCGGCAGCGATGCTTCTAGCTTCTGGAACGCAGGGGATGCGTTATGCAATGCCCTCTGCACGAATCATGATCCACCAGATCCAAGTTGGTGGAATGGCTGGTTCAAATTCTGAGATCGAAATTGAAACAAAAGAACTGAAAGCTATCCAAGAGCGTCTCACTGATATCTTTGCTCGCCACACTGGTCATACCAAGGCTAAGGTTAAGCGAGATACTAAAATGGATAAGTATATGTCAGCTCAGGATGCTATTGATTATGGTATTATTGATAAGATACTTTCATATACAAAACCACAGCCAGAGCTTGTAAATCGCGAACCTAAGAAAGATAAACAGGAGTCTGATGATTCAGAGTGATATCTCTAGGAGAATAAAGCTTTGTGCAAATAGAATAAGATGTTCCGATTGTAATGCAGCAAGTACTGATGCGCTTTTTATTTCAAAAAAAGAAGTAGTGTTTAGAAGTTCGGTATTTAGAACGCCTGGATTTCCCATGATTAAGGTAAAGGATCGGTTGAGACTCAATAGTATGAAAACCATTGATACTGGAATGGTTTTAACTAGGCTTTGTATGAGATGCGGATCAACTAGAGAAGTAAGAATACCTAATATTCGAGCATTAGGATATGGTTGAAAAGAGAGCAAAAGCTAGGCAAAGAGCACCTAGAAAGGATCAAAGCCAAGAGTCTATTCTTCAAATGAAGGATGAGATAAATGCTCGTACATCTAGATTGATTGAGCTTTTGAAAAAAACCAAGTCTGGTTTGAATGGTGGGCCGGCTCCTGATATTGGAGTTGAAAAATATAAACTCACAGACCCTATGCCAAGTGAGGTTGCCCAGTCTGGTAGAGTTGCAATTCAAGAATTGAATTCAATCCTAGAGGGTATTCAACGAGCAGATCAAATGCAAGATGATTATGCAGCCGAAAGAGTTCAGAGACTTTATGAGCGTACTCAGAAGATGCAAGAAATTCAGCAAGACGTTGAAGTAAAAGCTGCGTTAGATCTTCTTATTCGTAAAGAAGCTTCTAATAAACTTACTCGTTTATGGGCTAACATTGTTGCGCCATTTGGTTCTGAGAAAGGAAAGGCTGAGCGTTTATCTTTACTCAATGCTCTTGGAAGGGTTGATAATAATTTGCAAGAGGTTGAAGATAAAGTTCTAAGTAATGACCCTTCTATACTTGATGCTATTCATCTCTCAAAGAACTTATATGCTGATGCAAAAGCTACTTTCTTTTCTCCTTTTCGAGCTAATCTCAAGGAAATGCTTGAGACTAGTAATAGCATATCATCTGATCTTTTAAAGTCTGTAAAGGAACAGGAGAGAAAGCTAGATGAAAAGAAGAAGAATTTAGAAAAAGAAAAAACTCAGAAAGAAAGAGAAGAACTTAAGTCAAGACTGACTAAGTCAAGACCATCTCAACCTCTTGATGAGAAGATTAATATTGATAAAAAAATAGAGAATCTTGATGAGAATATAAAGGAAGAGCCGCTGCCAAAAGCTCAGAGAGTTGAGGTTCCAAAACCAGCTAAGAAACCTGTTGAAGAACCTCAGAAATCTAAACCATCATTTATCAATGACGATTCTTTTAACACAAAAAACGTTGTGCCAGTAGATGTTCCAAAACAAAAACCAACAAAGGATGTTGTAAATGTTCCATCACTAAAGATAGATGTACCTATGGTTGAAGAGCCTAGCAGGGTAGTTGAAAAAGAAAATATTGTTCCTGAGATACAAGAAATCATTGAGGAGTCTGTTCCTGAATCTATTCCAGAAGTTTCTCCTGATGAAAGATCTATTATTTATAGAAGACATTTGGTTGAAAACATTCAACAACTTTACAGAGAAGTATTTCAATCTGTTTCTGAGCTTGGGAGCATTCCAGATCCTTGGGATGATCGAATTCGAAATCAATGGAGTGCTTTGAATGCTCAAGCTGATTATGCAACAAAACTTATTATATCTTCAATCCCAGATGGTTTTGATATCAAAAAGTATATTGAGAAACAACATATACAATATCTAATGTTCATAAAGCTTGTTGGAGATATCAAGACATCAGTAAATGCATACAAAACTGAATTGAACTTATCCAATGGTGATGATAGTTTTGAGTTTGGAACAACCATAGACGAGAAGAGTTTACAAGATCAGGCATTGAATTTTACCGAGGCTTATAGAAAAGAACTGCAAACTATAGCCAAGATAAGTTATGGTTTAGTGTCTCTTGCATCAAATAGTTTTACTAGAATGCTCAAGAGATTTCGCACCCAAATGTCTTGGGGTAAAATTGATAGGTCTTTAAGACTATCTGTTGATCGTAATCTCAGAACATCTAGAGATAATCTTCAGCAGATGATGGATAATCTTGAGAAAAGAAATATTGATTTTAGAAGTTTGATATCAAGTTCAATTAGGTTCTATGATTCATTAATAGATGTTTATACAGGTCTTGCTTCTTTGGGTGAGATGTATAATTCTAGAATGTTTATAGAGAAGTCAAAGCGCAAGTCAGAAAAGGAACACATGCCTTATGATCTTATAAGAGAAACTGATATAAGATCAATGAAGACAATAGCTAGAGAATTGCAAAAAGATAAAGAAGATATAAAAGAATTATATTCTCTTGAGGAAAGTATACCAGATCTTGAAGCTAAATTAAATAGATTGCAAGGTGAATATGCAGGACTCAATTAGTATCAAGGGTCAGGTGTTTCCAACTCTTGTTGCGATAACACCAGAAGAGCATCAGAAAGGATTGATGTTTCAATCTTGGCCTCCACCTATTATGGTGTTTCCATATAGAAATGCTTCTTATCGTAAGTTCTGGATGAAGAACACAATATCACCACTTGATATTATTTTCTGTAATGCAAATCGTGTTGTTGGTATTTGTAGAGGAACACCATTATCAACAGAGATGATAGGACCAAACTCTCCATCAGATATGGTGGTTGAGCTTCCTGCGGGAATGGCGGACCATCTCGGGCTAAGTGTTGGGGACTATGTAGGATTCGAGCCTACAAAAAACACGCTCGCCAGACAGGTCAGATTTGGGGTATCTTTTTGAAAAAAAGATACCATCTTGCGTAGTTAGCTTACCCATGGCATAGATGACTTATATCGGGTTGTTGAAATTTCATATTTCATATTATATAGAAATACTCTCCCGAAAGATCGGCTACCAGCAAATAGGCGGTCGAGAGCAGCCATGGGGTTGGGATAGGTTGCTCACCATATTGAATGGGGAGTGCTATTTTGGATAATCCAATTAAAGTTATAAACGATAGAGCTAGCACATTAAAAGAAGAAGATGTAGATTGGATGGTATCAGAGTTGATGGATCACTTCGCCGGAAGAATTCATTCTCTTTCATCTTATGTTTATGGTGCCGAGCAAGGTGTTGCACTGGCAGCTTTCAAAGAGTATGCGGCGCAGACTCTTTTCAAGGGTGTCAATACATTCCTTTTCAAATCTCAACATTGGAGAACTGGACGAAGCATAGGTCCGTATCTATCCACTTGTCTGACTAAGCTGGCTGATAATTTAAGAACAAATATAGATTTTGTCAAAAGGGTTTCTGTACCTGTATGCCCAGCTTGTAAAACTCTTGGAGATAAAGAGTTTTTAGTGCATGAAGGTAAGTTGATGCGCTGCCCAACGTGTACCAAAGAACATGAGCGTCTTGATGCTCTCTCGGTGAGAACACAAAGAGAAGAATACGAGTATAGACTTCGTAAAGTTTTCTCTTTGCATTCTCGTAAAGGTCACCGCTGTCCGGATTGTGAACGATTCATCCCCGAGTCTTTTCTTCGTGGAGGAAGAGTTAGCTGTCCTTATGATAACTGTTCTTGGTTTGGTATCGAATCTGAACTCGAACCAATGGTACATCCGCTTGCCCAAAGCTCTGGATTAACAGTTAGCATGAATATGCAAATATCTAAAGGTTCTGATTGGTCTGGTTCCGGAACAGAAGTGGGAGATTTGTTTGATTCAAATGAAATCAATCCAGATATTAGATTAGAACAAGCTGAAAAATACTATCAAGAATTAAAGATTGCAAAGGCAACCCTGGCAACTCAGAGGGAACGCTTAGGCCGCCAACCAATGGCGAAGATCTTTAAAAAATATTTGATGTATAAATCATTTGAAATTCTTCTTGAACAAGATCCAGCAGGTATGATTAATTATTTGATTCATGCCAAGTCACTAGGTGAGAGACCAATACAGAGTCTCATCTTCCAAAAATATGTTCAGTTGATTGAGAATAGACTACCACTTGAGGTATATGGCGAAGACGGAAAGACTGAGGTCTATTCTCTTTTAGATCCAAACCTCAATTTGTTTCTTGGGCAAAGTGAGTACCAAGCTCATGTCCGAGAGTCTGGGTTTGTTAGCAATAATACCAGAGAAGTTTTTTCTGGAGCCAAGTGTAATGGTCCTTGTTTTATAGGTTATCTCTGTGATGTGACTGATAAGAATGGCAAGTCATTACTCTCGGAGGTAGAGTATTATACATTCTCATCTATCAAGATGAGTCCTAAAGTTCCATCTAACACGTTGGTGAATGTAATTCACTTTAGAATTCCGCCACATTATGAAATGTATTCTTTGGTCAACCTTCAACGTACACGCAAACGTATTGTTCAAAGTATTAAGAAGAGATTGCAGGCAAATTCAAATACTTTTACTAATTTGGTTTAAATATTTATTTCTATGAATTATTTTCCATAAAACATATGGAGGTAATTCATAATGAGTGGAAAAGAATATGAAAGTTATGTTGATAAAAAATTTGGAAAACTAACTGTATTAGAATTTAGGCCTGGAAATTATAAAAATGGTCAGCGTATTCGTGTTAAAGCAAAATGTAAATGTGATTGTGGGGTTCAAAAATGGATTAATTGGGAACACTTAAAAAAAGAAAAAATAAATTCTTGTGGGTGTTTAAAAGATCCATCAGTAACTATTGGTCAGAAGTTTGGTGGTTTTACAGTATTGGAAATAATTCCACACCATTACAATGAATATGGTAAAAGATTTTTAACAAAAGTTAAATGTGAGTGTGTTTGTGGTACTATTAAAAATATAAATCTTAGTAATCTTCAAGCTGGAAATACTATTTCTTGTGGGTGTATTGGTAGAGAAAATATAAGACAATCATCTACAAAACATGGAATGTCTTATAATCCAATTTACAGAATTTGGCACTTAATAAACAATAGATGTTATAATCAAAATGTAAAAGCATATAAAAATTATGGTGGTAGGGGAATAATTAATTACTGGAAAAACGATCCAGCAGGATTTGTAAAATATATTCTTGAAGAATTGGGTCCAAAACCAAAACCTCATAATAAATATTCATTAGATAGAATTAATAATAATGGAAACTATGAACCTGGTAATTTAAGATGGGCAACATGGAAGCAACAAGCGAGTAATAAAACTTATGCATATCAGCGTAAAATTGAAGCTCTTCAAAATAAAATAAAATTTCTTGAAAATAAGTTAAATGAACATGACCTTTTATGACAGAATCTATAAAAAATTTCGCCAAGTATATGGTGGACAATGGTTTGATATTTGAAATAAACCGCCGTGTTTTACACCCACTTGGCCTAGCTTTAGTTGTTGATATAGATTACAACAATAGACGCAAGCTGGCCATTACAGCTCTGGTTGAAACAGAGGACGAAGAAGGTTTCCTATATGAAGAAGAAGCTTTTGATGTCGGTAAAGAAAAGTATGAGAAGTACTTGGATAAAAAGGGCGGGCGAGATCGTCTTGATTCAAGACGAATAAAGTATGGGTTTATAGAACAGGAAAAGGTAATAGATGACTGACAAAAATTTAACAGAGATTGTAGCTATCATTGATCGTTCGGGATCAATGCAATCATTGGTTGATGACACTATTGGTGGATTCAACTCTTTCATTGAAGAGCAGAAGAAGGGAGTTGGTAAAGTTCTTTTGTCTTTAGTTCAGTTTGATAATTACTATCAGATTGATTATGAAGCAAAGGATATCAATGATGTTGTTCAACTTGATAAATCAAGTTACATACCGCGAGGTGGTACTGCTTTGTTTGATGCTGTGGCTCGTACAGTAAATACTGTGGGCGCTCGTTTGGCGACAACTCCAGAAGATCAACGTCCTGGTACGGTAATCTTTTTGGTTATCACTGACGGAATGGAAAATGCTTCAAATGAATTTTCCAAGGATCAAGTTCGTGATATGGTCAAGCACCAGATTGAAAAGTATAACTGGGAGTTTGTATATATGGGCGGAGGAGATCTTGAAACTCAGAAAGCTCAGGGTATTTCTTTGGGTATTGTAGCAAATAAGGTCTATGCGTATTCTACTGATAATGGTGTTGGAACTAAAAATTTATATCGATCTGTTGGTTCGGCTTTTGGACGTAGAATGAAAGCGGCTTCAGCAGGTATTAGTTTTAATGCTTCCGATTCAGATATGCTAAATGCAGAAGAAGTATCTTCGTTACTTGAAAAGTAACTATAAGTCTTCTAAGATGAAAAGGTCGAGTGTTTCGGTGTTTTACCGAAAGGCTTGACTTTTTCTTTTGCCCGTGATAGTCTGTCTCTATATGTCATGGTTTTTCTAACATTATTATTAGTTCCAGCGATCATTGGAACTGTTACATATTTTGCACTGCATACAATTGATTGGAAAGAATTCCTGTTAGGAATTGGTATTCAAGTTTTTATTGCAGGTATTTCTGTTGCTATTATTTATTCCTCGAATGTTTCTGATACGGAAGTTTGGGGTGGAGTAGTTGCTTCGAAATCTAAGGACAGGGTTAGCTGTGAACACTCGTATGATTGTAACTGTCGAATGGAGGAAAGTTGCACAGGTTCTGGCAAGGATCGATCTTGTACATCCCATAGAGTGTGTGATACTTGTTACGAACATTCTCATGATTATGACTGGAACGTTCACACTTCAAATAATGAACGTATCAGTATTTCCAGAATAGATCGTCAAGGGGTTCACACCCCTCCACGATGGGTACAGATTGTTTTGGGCGAGTCCACATCCGTTGAGCATTCCTTCGACAATTATATCAAGGCAGCACCAGGAACTCTCTTTAAGAGGGAGGGATTTGCTGGTATAAAGACTCCGAAATATCCAGAGGTCTTCGATTATTATAGGATGAACCGTTTACTTGGTGATGCTCCGGTAAAGGATCCTGATGCTTGGAACCGACAGCTTGAAGACATCAATGGTCATATTGCTGCGCAGAAGCAAGCAAACCTTCTTATTGTTACAACAAAAGGAAATAAAGATTTCTACTTTGCTCTTCAACAAGCTTGGTTGGGTGGAAAGAAAAATGATGTTGTTCTTGTTGTCGGACTTGATGGTCTTGACATCAAGTGGGCAGATGTGCTAGCATGGTCTCAAACAAAAGATATCAATGTTCAACTTCGTAATGATATTATGGATTTGGGCACAATGGATAGAGAAAAGGTCTTGAATATATTCAAGTTCGATACTCTCAAATATTACAAGAGAAAACCGATGCATGATTTTGAATATCTCAAATCAAGCATCACACCAACCACAACACAGTGGGTGGTTTCAATGGTTATTGGTACCTTGGTATCAATTGGATTAGCAATATTGTTCCACTTCAAGGACATATTCGGAACAGAAACGAATTCACTTTACGGTCGATACAATAGACGCCGTAGATTCTAAAAGGAAATAAAATGAAAACATCAACAATGATAATCATTGGCGTGCTTGTACTCTTTGGACTTTTTGGTGTTGGTGGTTGTGCTGCTGTGATTGGGTTCAACAATGATTGTGTTCGCCAGGAAAATGGCCTGGAAGCTCAATACAAACAGAACCAGAACAACTACGCCAACTACTTCAACAAGATCAAAGAAATGGCGCAGGTTCCTTCGATGTACACCAAAGACCTTCAGAAGGTCTATGACTCTGCGATCAGTGGTCGTTACGGAGCAAATGGTTCTCAGGCGATGTTTCAATTCATCCAAGAGCATAATCCGAACTTTGACGCTTCAATGTATAAGAACCTTCAGCGAGCAATGGAATCTGGGCGTGATTCTTTTGAAGCAGATCAGAAGATGCTCTTGGATAAAAAGCAAGTTTACATGAATAAGTTGGAAATGTTCCCTGGTAATTTCATCGCGAGCTTCATGGGTTTTCCGAAGAAAGATATCTCCAAGTTCGATATTGTTATAAACAAAGCTACAGAAGATGCATTCAATACAAAAAAAGCAGAACCTATTCAGTTATAGTATGTGGACAAGGTTTTCCATGTCTGGTTGCCCAATTACAATTCATACATAAAACGGTATAATTATCTTTGGGCCATCCCAAATTTCTTAGTTGCCTATAAACTTTCCAAGAGCCACCAACTTGTAATCTGTGGGCTGAGCCATCTCTGTTCTTATGTTAAAGGGTTAGAAACTCTATGCGTTTTTCACCACAACATTGACAATCTCCACCATATGCCTCTATCATTTGTTTTTTCAGTGTTAAATTGCATTTAGAGCTAGACTCTAAACATTTTTTACGATTGTTTTTTCTGTAAATATCATTGGATTCTTTAATTTTTTCTTTATTTTTTATTGAGTGTTTGCAACTATATTGTCTTCGTTTTAGAGTGTAACACTCATTACACCAAGAGTATTTTCTGTTTTTATGTGTTTTTAGTGGTTTATTTTCTTTACACAAAGAGCATGTCATGATTTTAGTATATAACAATGAAGCTACAGAGGAAGCGTTCCGAACCAAGAAGGCCGGGCCGATTTCATTATCGGATGATAAGGATTAATCATGACTACACCTAAGAAGTTAGACTTGTTTCAGCCAATGAAAGATCTTGTTGAGGATATTCTCAAGAAAGATATTCCTACGCAGATTGTGGAAACAAATTCATTCCAAAGAGTAAGTATATTCTTACAGATAATGCAAAGAACCTATTTAAATACATAGATCCAGATTTTGAGTTTAGCGATGTTTTTGATTCTGTTATATTTAAAACAGAATGTTTTCAAAGTTATGAAACCAAATACAACAACCCAGCAATTGGAGTATCAATTTCTTATAGTGGTTCTAACAGATCTGTATACGGAACAGCTAAAGGGGTTGGGTTTCAAACCGTTTCCGAAGCTGTTGCTGAAGTAATTAGGCGTGTAAAAGCATTTGGACAAGACATCACAGAGAAAGATGTTCAGATTTATACATACGGTTACATGTCATATTGATGGTTCACAATGAAAAATCTATATAATGAAACTATTTTTTTAGCCATGAGTGGTAGCCATGCTTACGGCATGGCTACACCGACTTCTGATTATGATTACAGAGGGATTTGTATACCTCCTATTTCTAATTACATTGGTCTTCTTGATAAGTTTGAACAAGCAGTTGGACCAGATACATATAAGTATTTTCCTGTTGGTCTTCTGAAAGACGATCCAAGAACTGAAGATGTTGGATTTGAGGCCGTTCCTGATATGCAGGTAATGGAATTCACCAAGTTTATTAGGCTTGCTTGCAGGAACAATCCGTCAGTAATGGAGCTGCTCTTTACTGATGAGTCTGAGTTTGTAATCTGTAAACCTATTATGCAAACTGTTTTAGACAATAGGGACAAGCTGCTTTCAAAACAAGTGAAGGCAAGGTTTTGTGGGTATGCTGTATCTCAACTCAATAGAATCAAACGCCACAAACATTGGCTAGATAATCCTCCAACTCACAAACCAACTCGTGAAGAGTTTGGATTGCCTGAGTATACTTTGATTTCTCAGGACCAGATTGGTGCAGCTAATGCGCTTATCCAAAAAGAAGTTGATGAGTTTGTTATCGATCAAACCCATCTTCCAGAGGATGTTAAGATTGAGTTGGTCTCTGCAATGTCAAAAGCAATGAGAGCTATTTGGGGTTCTCTTCAGGTAGATATTCCCTATCCTGTGGGAGATGGGATGAAGTTTGAATCAACCGAAGATGCTTTGTATTGGGGAGCTGCAAAGGAACAGGGCTTCTCTGAGAACTTCATTCAGGTTCTTGTCAAAGAGAAGCAATACAGGACTGCCAAGCGTGAGTGGGATCAATACCAAACGTGGTTAGCTCAACGAAATGAGAAACGTGCTGAGCTTGAAAAGAAGTTCGGATTTGACGTTAAACACGCTAGTCATTTGGTACGACTTCTCAGGATGGCTCGTGAGATTCTTACAACAGGAAAAGTTCATGTCAAAAGGCCAGATGCAGAAGAACTTCTTGCAATTCGAGCAGGAGCTTGGACTTATGAACAAATCATTGAGTTTGCAGAGTTGGAAGATAAAGCTCTTGATGAATTGGTAAAGAAAACATCTTTTCCAAAAATTCCTGATATGTTTTTTTGGGATAATTTAATAAGAGAATTAATTCTTGAATTTAATGGAATTAATAAATGAATCATATTCCATATATATTTGGTGTACCTTTTTGGTATGGAAATATTAAAAACAGAATCGCTACAAAGCATGTTAAGAAATTTAGTATTAGATATTTCTATGATAATAGAAATAAGTTTAATCTATCTATTGGTAATATGATTAATGATTGTTCTGGTTTCAATGGTATAGTTTCTAAAATAGAACCATTATACATACAAATGTATGGTGGTTTTATTCTTTATGACATTTTATTTCAAACAACAAATGGTGGGTGTTCATTGATCAATTGTGGTATTGAACCTGCACAAAGTAGAGATGAAATTGAAAAACGTAAACTAGAATGGTATTCTAATTATGTAAATTCAGGTTGTGCTGATACATGGTACGAATCAAAGGATGATCCTGGGTATACAAAACTAATCGATACAATTAATATTTTAAAGTGTGGTGGGCATATTGTTGATGAGCGTGGTATTCGTTTAATAAACACATGACATTTACTAATTATTCTGTATTCTTTAGTGTTGTGATGCAAGATCATAAACACGATTATTTCATTGATGAAATTATCAACGAAATAGAAAGAAAACATGGAAAGGTTTTTTGTGGTTTACGTTTATGGTCTGATGAAAATCAGTATCCACCGTATGATGAAGCCTTTCAAATTGTTCTAGAATCTCTACAGAAAAGTTCTCTTTATGTTTTGTACTATCCAGAAAGAGTTGTTTCTGGTGCGTTGGTTGAGCTTGGGATGGCTGTAGCCATGAAAAAACCAGTGCTTATCTATACAAAATCTGTAGAAAATATGACATATTTTATGAGAGGGTATCAAGATTTAATTACAGATCATAATCTTATTATGCCATGGATAGATGAATATATGACTTTGTGAATGGATCGCACTATATTAATTGAACGAATCGCATTTTGAAACAGCTGACCGAAGATCAGAGGGTTGGTAATAAGGAAGAAGTTCTATCTATTCTTTTCAAAGAATTTGTAGCGTAATATTAAAGAACCACTTCAATATGTTCTTCATAAAGATCTTGAAAAGATCGAAGAGAGTCCATTCAGATCAATCTGTCCCGTTTGCAACATAGGTATCTTGCTTGTTAGGCGCGGCGATTCTTTTATGCTGTCACGTATAGACAATTGTACATTTTGTGCTCAGCGCTTCTATTACCAAGATGAGAGTATTGCCGGTGAAAAATTTGAATGAACTCTCTTTGTTTAATATTAAGTCTATTATCCAGAAAGCAATTTTACTTTCTTATGTTCTGTAACCTCTCTCTTTGGTACGAGAACTGTAAGGATACCGTTCTTTAGTTTAGCCTGAATCTCTTCAGATTTCACACCCCTCGGTAGAGTCCAAGATCGATTGACCTTCTTATAAAAGTGTTGATGTTCTGACTTTTCATCATGTTCTGCTTTGATATACAAAAGTCCGTCACGGACTTCTATATCTATTTCAGACTCATCAAAACCTGGAACTTCTAGGGTTACAGAATAGTTTTCGTCTTGAACGTCAACCCTTGATTGTAAAGCTGCTCCATCGACCTTCTTGCCAAGATCTGGATCTAGCAGGTCAGATATCATGTAATTAAATATATCAAATGGTTCAGTGTATCTTTTTCTAAGTTGAATCATATTCCTCCTTGGGGACTTCCCCGTTGGGAGCTAATATGTATATAGGGTTTGTTATGTCAAGACCAATTAGAAATAAAAATGTATTTGACATACTGTTTTTATATAACAAATAATTTCGAATACTTACGGTATCTTCATCTAAGTATTTTTTTATTGTTGTTGAAATAAAATGAAGTTTCATTCATTTGATTATTGTCAACTTATTAGAGGAGCGTGTCACTGCGGTGTAAATCCATCGTTTGTAATCCTCATCACTTACGGGTGCGGGTCTTTCATTGAAAACAATTACGTTGTCCATTTGTGATCCCTGGGCTTTATGAACAGTCATGGCGTATCCAAAATCAAATAGAAGACCAACATCAGACCAGTGCTTCACCTTCATACCAAAGGCTTCAAGCTCTGAGAAAGAGCTGAATGTTTTACTATATCCGAATTGGTATTTTAATATGTTATCCAAGTTAGTTTCAAATCCTTCAAATGGGAACTTGATGCCACCTTCATAAAAATCATCACACTCATCAACCGCAGACGTTAGATACCCACGATACCCATTGTACAACGGGACCTTTCTGTTTTTAGTATCATTCTTTAGGCAGATAACTAAATCATTTCTGAGTGGTACGGATCCAATAGATCCAAATAGCATATTTCTAATCATTATATTTAGACGAGTTCTTGTTGCATTCTTGTAACAAAGAACAGCTGTATCTAAAGATTTCTCAGGATCGTCTCCTTTTTTGTAGACGCTTTGAAGTAATGATATGTATTGTGACTTGTTTATAATACTTACATGATTATTATCTTTATAGTCGTTAGGAATTTTTCCATACTTTCTTATTTGTATAGATAGATTAATGATTGGATTATCTTCTGCTTGTCTGTGAATCTTTTCAAGTTTCAGATCTGGTTTCCGCATTAACGAGAACCTTCCCTGGATTGGTGGTAGTTGTCCATGATCACCAACAGCTAGAACAGGAACTCTATATCTTGATATGTCTTTATATACATCCTCTGAAACCATAGATGCTTCATCAAGTACTATGACATCAAAATCTATAACTTCTTTCCTTGACCAGTGAATAATTTCACCTTGATCATTCTCTATTGGTCGATAGATGAGCCGGTGAATCGTACCACAATAATGACCATCAGTTCCGAAATGAAGACCTTGGTCTTGAAGCTTTCGTCCTAGTACGGAAGCGGCACGACCGGAAAGAGCGCAGAAAGCAAACCGAATAGCTTTATCAAAATGTTTTACTATATAAGCAACTAATGTTGACTTACCAGTGCCAGCAAAACCACCTAACGTTAATAGCATTGGGTTTTTATGATCGCTTCCGATTCTTTTGCCTTCTGCAAGCCACTGAGAAATCTTCTTAAAAGCAATCTCTTGATCATTTGATAATGTAATGTTACTCATATAAAACTTATGAAGAATTGTATATATATACTATGTGTGTTGTGTTTACTGTCCTGTAATCAGGATCCTCTACCTGAAAATGAAGCTCAGGTAAAAAATATTCAACCAGTTGTCATAGACGCTGATGTTTTGGTAGAACCGAAGCCGGTATCTTTAGAGGATCTTGAACAAGAGGTTTTACCAAGACCACTACTTGTATCTGGTTTGAAATCCATTTTGGATTCATTCATTGAAGAGAAATTGCCTTTTGACGAGCCTAGGGTTGAGGTAGGGCAGGAAGATGGCAAGCTTAGAGAACTTTGGCAAGTTTCTTGGAGAAAAGGAAGGGGAAAGTTTGGGTACAGGGGCGAATGGTATTACGTTCGTTCGAACGAGGGGCACGCTATTCCTCCACAGGTCTGCGCAGATGTTATTGTTGATGCGTTTGATAGGCTTGGCGGTTCGTGGTGGGTTGATAACAAACGCTATGATTCAGAGAGTTCCTTTACTAACTTTATAAAATCATATGAAAAGTACCCAAGAAGGGTGCCTGATCTTATTCATGTAATGAAGTCCAACCCAGAATACTTTGAGATTTTGTATTCAAAGGAGCGAGATGGTGTTAGATTAAAGGACTTCAATCAATTACAATTGTTATTTAATGAGTTTGACCTATCATTAGGTGATATAGTTTTCATCAACGGACCAACACCTTGGGATAAGAAACACGAACATTGGCATTCTTTCTTTGTATACTCATTAGATATGGAGAAGGGTGATTGGGAAATAGTTGGTAATGCCAGCATGTCAGCCAAGCGTTGGCTGAAATCTGAAGCCAATAGGACACCGTACAGAAGGGTATGGTATGTATTCAGGCCAACAACATTGTTTTTAGATAAGGTTACAAATAAAGAAAGGTTAGGTAGTTTTGAGCAAATGGAGACCATCAGATAATTGTTTATATGTAATACCGGATATACACGGGATGTACAAACAATTAGATTTGATTCTAAAAAGAATCCTCCCGCTCAGAACAACAGGCGGTCACGAGGACAAGATAGTTTTTCTTGGGGACTACATAGATAGGAGAATAGATTCCCACCGTGTTGTTGATCAAATCATTAGGTTGAAAAAAGAATATCCAAATCAAATAATTACTCTCCTTGGTAATCACGAAATGCTTATTTTAGAGGCTTGTGATCTTCAAGCTCCCGTAGATAGGTACAAAATATGGATGCAAAATGGAGGGGAAGAAACTCTTATTGGGTACTTGGAAAGGGCTGGTTCTGAGATACAGAATCCATATTTGATTAGAAGAGATAACATTCCTAGATTCATTCCTGAAGAGCATATGGATTTTTTTCGTACCTTATCTCCGTTTTATGAAACGGAGAAGTACGTTTTTGTCCATGGCGGGTGCGATCCGTTTATTCCCCTAGAGTACCAGAGCCCCAAGCTTTTGGCATGGGATAGGAGTGTGTACTACAATATGTGGAATGTGTTTGAGAACAAAGCTCCATGTCCATGGGATAAGACTATTGTAACTGGACATAATGGAGAGCATGATGGTTTACCATTCATCTGGGATAAGTTCATGATGCTAGATGGAAGTAAAGCCGAGAGATTATATGTCTTTGAAATGAATTCCAAAACTGGGTTCTCCGCTCGCAAAAATAAGAAAAGGCTAGTGAAAGAATCAATAACCTAATATAGATTTATGTTCAGGAAGTTTGCATCAAATATCTTAAAGGAAGTTTCTGATGAGTGTGTTTTGAAGTCTTTCTCATGTAGAAACGAAGAAGACCGAGAGATATACAAGAACATTGCCAACCGTATTGATTGGCTAGTTCGTAGGATTGGGGTCGAGGAAGCCCTGAAGTCCGTGAACAAAGAGCATGACTAATGCTCTTGTTGTTGTAGAATCACCGGGAAAAGTAAAGACCATTAGTAAGATCCTTGGGGCCGGGTATACCGTTCGTCCTACGGTTGGTCACATTATTGATCTTGCTAGTGGTAAAGGTGGTGATATTGGAGTTGATATTCAGAATAACTTCACCCCAAAATATGAAGTCTTACCAGATAAGAAAGATAAGATAAGAGCAATCATAGATGCTGCTAGGTCTGTAGATGAAATCTTTATAGCATCCGATGCTGATAGGGAAGGTGAGGCAATAGCTTTTCATGTTGTTTCTCAACTCAAAGACTTACAGAAGCCTATGAAAAGAATTGAGTTCAATGAAATTACCAGAAGCGCAATTCTTAAAGCTATAGAAAATCCTCGTGAATTCAACCAAGATTTGTTTGATGCACAACAAGCTCGCCGTGTATTAGATCGAATTGTTGGGTTTATGGTATCTCCTTATCTCTCTCATAAGCTTGGAGATAAGTTGAGTGCGGGTCGTGTTCAGTCCGTTACCCTTCGAATGATTGTTGATAGGGAAGATGAGATTGATATTTTTGTACCAGAAGTGTTTTTCAATATCTCAACAACTCTTTTAAAGGATGGAGATCCTATTAGCTTTACTGCGAAATATCCAACAAGGATTACGGAAGAGGATGAGGCTGTACAAATCAAAAAAGATCTTGATTCATGTACGTACAAAATTTCTGATATTCAAACCAAGCAGAACATAAGAAAAGCTCCGCCTCCATTGACTACATCAATGCTTCAGCAAGAAGCATCTACCAAGCTGAAGATCAAAGCTGAGAGCACAATGGCGGCTGCTCAGAAGCTTTATGAGGGTGGTCATGTTACATATATTCGTACAGATTCTACAAGAAACAGCGTTGAATCTATAACAGCTCTTAGGCAATACCTAACTGAAAAGGGCTTTACCATTCCTAAATTACCTAACGAGTTTAAGAATAAAGATGCCGCTCAGGATGCGCATGAAGCTATTCGCCCATCCAACATATTGGCTCATCCGGATACTATAGCTCTAGATGGTGATGAGAAAAAAATATACAATTTGATTTGGTGTATGTTCGTTTCCTCTCAAATGAACCCAGCTGTTTTTGATGTTGTTAAGGTATCTGTTCAGACATCTACCAATCACATTCTTGTTGCTGAAGGAAAGATTCAAAAAGAAGAAGGTTGGATGTCTATTGCAAAACCATTCCTCAAAAAGGATAAGGATGTAATCTTACCAAATCTTTCTATAAATGATGATGTTGTCCTGACCCCTCCCAAGGTAAAGCTTGAAAAGTCACAAACAAAACCTCCACCCAGATATGGCGAGGCTTCTTTGATTGCTGAGTTAGAACGTAAAGAGATAGGTCGTCCCAGTACTTATGCATCCATTATTTCTCGTATCTCTGTTCGTAAGTACGTAAAGAATACGGCTAAGGGATTTATTCCTACCGATCTTGGACGAAAGGTTGTTGAAGATCTGAAGGGTAATTTTACCTTTATGGATTATATGTACACAGCTGATATGGAAAAGCAATTAGATCAAATTGCAGAAGGCAAGCTTGACTATGTTTCGATGATGTCTAATTTCTTTAATTCGTTCAAAGAAGAGTTTCAAAAGGCTCGCGGCTTGCAGGGAATGGTAACAGATATCCCTTGTCCAAAGTGTGGCGCAGAAACTGTTGTTAGAAAATCCAAATATGGATTCTTTGCTGGGTGTGTGAAGTATAAAGGTGGTTGTGATGGAATCGCCAACATCTCTATTGAAGATGGAAAGGCTGTTCAAAAAACACAGAAAGCTAAGATTGATTCGGATGTAATCTGTCCAGAGTGTGGTTCTGGAATGGTACCAAGACCAGATGGAAAGTTTGGTCCATTTTATTCATGTTCAGAATATCCAAGGTGTAAAGGTAAGAGAAAGATCCCTTTTGGAAAGAAGTGTCCTGACTGTGGCGATGAGCTATATGCAACGTTGATGTCTGATAAAATGAAACTTGCATGTATGGGATATCCAAATTGTAAACATGTCGAGGAGCTTCCAGAGAACGCTAACTTGAATTGGTTGGATCCAAAGAAAGTTACACCACCTGTTTATTCAAAGAAAGTTGAACAGGTTCTGAAATGAAATTAGATAATACTTTGTCTGGTATACTAACCCGGCCCCGTGCTTTTAGAACATCACTTATAACGACCACTTCACCTCTTAGAAAGAAGATGGTTTGTTTATGTTCAGAGCAGCTTCTAGATCGATCACCAATATCAAAAAAGATAAAGGAAAATAGAAAGAATAATCATGACACGCCTTTCTGAAAAGGAAATTTCCAAACAAGAACATCTTAGTATTGCAAGACTTAATAATATTTATTCTGCATACGATAATAAAATAATTAGACCTGAGGGTAGCTTTGTTGAGCTTATGAGATGGGCTCAAATGAATGTTATTCGAGAAACATCACAAGAAGATTGGATACCTTTTGTTCATAACAAAATTTCTATTGATGGCACCTTCCTTCAGTATGCAGAAGAGAAGGGTGCTAAAGTAAAAGCAATACACTCTGATGGTATTACATCGTGGCAGTCCGATCATAAAGATGAACACTTCGTTGGTATTGGTATCTATGAAATAACTATTGATGAACTTAAGTTCTTTCATTGCGGATTGTTTCACAAAGGAAATCAAAACGAAGATGAGGTTTCTTTTTTCGTTCTTGTTCAGTCATCTTCTTTTGAGAAATATGTGAACTTCAGAAATGAGTTTGAGGATTGGCAAAAGAAACGTGAGCGCGAGACTCAAGAGATTGAAGTGATTGGTGGGGCACCAATACCTTACAGTTCTGATATGACTTGGGATGATATCTTCTTACCAGATGATTTAAAGAAGAAGATTGTAACAACTGTTGAAGGGTTCCTTCAGTCCAAATCCATTTATCAAAAACTCAAAGTGCCTTGGAGACGAGGTATTGGATTTTGGGGCGAGCGTGGTTGTGGGAAAACAAGCGTTCTGCGCTTACTTATGTCTCAGTACAAGGAGTTCAAGCCGGTCACTATTCAGCCTGGACACTCATCTCCAGATGAACTCTTGGAAGATGCCTTTGAGTACGCCGAAGAACACGCCCCATCCCTTCTCTTCTTTGAGGATTTGCAAGAGATGATGAGAACCGTAGATACTCGTCACTTCCTCCAGCTTTTGGATGGTGTTGTGAAACGTGACGGTATCCTAACGGTTGTTACGGGAAATGACTTCTCAGATCTAGAGCAGAACTTAAAGAGCCGTCCACGTAGATTTGATCGCTTTTTTGAGTTTCCACTTCCTGATTTAGAACATAGTAAAAAGTATCTAACGAAGTATTTTGGTGATATATTAACATCAAACAGCATTGATGTTATTGCAAATAAAACTGTTAAGAAGAATTTTACGTATGCTCATCTGCAAGAGATTTACTTCAATGCTGTGTTTATTGCAATTCCAGAAGGTCGAGAAATCCCAAATGAAGAAGATGTATTGTTGTCTCTGAAACAAGTTTCTGAAGAAAAAGACTCAGCAGATTCTGATTTCGAATCTAAAAAAAGAGACCTGACAGATGATAGAGAGGAATTATTCTAATGCCAGCACCAGAGTTATATGATGTAAAACATAAGGTTAGACCAATAGAGGTAGTCGTAGAGGGCTCCTCCAGAGAAGATTTTGAATATGCTTTTAGAAAGTTCAAAACTTTGTTCCAAAAGGAACGTGTTGTTGGTCAAGTAAAAGAAAAGATGTCTTATGAGAAGCCTAGCGAAAAAAAGCGCCGCAAACGCAGAGAAGCTAGGGATCGTAGGCTTATGACTGAAATGCGAGAGCGCATGATGAAGTCTGGCGAATGGGATCGTCGTCAGAAAAGAAAGGCGCAAAAAAAGATTAGTAAAGATGAGCGCTCAGTGGGAGCTTTTGATGGATGATAAAAAAGGCAATAGAGTTAGGCGGATATTAGAGGCGAAGCGACAACCTCCAGAATATCAGCGTTTGGATCTCGAACCAAAAGAGGGAGGAAGATCTCTTCTACATGATGAGTTTGGTATTCCAAAAGTTTCTCCCACGCCAAAGAACAAAGGAGATATTCCTGTAATGGAAGACATTCCTAACGAACCTGTGCAGGTAAAGGCGTCACTGCCATCACAGAATGTAAAGGTTCCTACAGGTATACCTAAGAAAGGCTCTCCTCTACCATCAGTAGGAGATGATGATGGATTCTTTCCACCAAGAGCGAACTTCGTTGCGGTAGGTCAGAAAGAGCATACTTGGTATGCCCCAGAGGTTACTGGGCCTTCCAGAAAAAAAGAATCTGTTGATGATGTTATTATTGATAACAATGATGAAGTAGATGTAGAGTCTCTACAAGGAGCAGATCCTTTTGCAGATCTAAAAACAGAAGAGGGCTCGGAAATTCGCCAGAAGTTCGAGAGAATTCTCTCCATGATTGAAGAGGATGCTTTGGCATCTATCTATTCAGCGCCATCATTGGATGATCTTGATGAGGTTAGATCTAAAATCTTTGGGAAGAGTAGTGACCTCACAACTCTGTTGAAAGAATTTAAAAATATTCCAACCGAAGAGAGGCGAGTGGTTGGAGAGATTGTCAACTACGCTGTTGAAAATATCAAGCTTGAAATACAAGCAAAGAAAGACTCTCTTGAAATAGAAGATGAGTCGGAGGAAGAATTCACATCCAGTGAAGATCGCTCTAGTTCAGATGATAATGATAAAGGGTATTATCCTACTCAAACGGCAAAGATATCCTCCCTGCAAGAAGGGTTCTTTGCAATACTTGTAGATGATAAACTTTACAGTACAGCGCAGGATGCAATCTCAGCAAGAGATATTCTTTCAAAACTTATTCTTGGTAATAATATAGAAGTTACCAGAGTTCAGGTAATTAAAAGAGTACCAATAGATTTTGGTATAATTTTAGGTGATTGATATCTTGAAAACGCAACAGTAGATTATATGGCTTTGAAAAATGACTGAAGATAAAAGATCAGCAACAGATATTTTACTTGGACTAGAAACCAAAGTAGAAACTTTATCTAAGCGGTTTGCTAATGTTGAAAATCTTTTAAAGGTGTTGTTGAATAACATCAACAATCAAACACCAAAGCTTCAGCCAGAAACTCCAAAACCATCCAAGGTAACTGGTCCTATTAATAAAGACAATTTTGATCATAGAGATAAGACTAGTAGGTTTGCTGATCTTGCAAAGCAACATGGTTTAGATGTTGAGAGGGAACCTGCCCGTAATGAATCTGTTATTGAGGCAAGGCCATCGACTCTACCTCCAGATCCTGATGGTGACGATATGATTGAAGCTTCTTCTAGGGGGGCTTCCCGAGGACAGCGCGGAGCAAAGTCAAGTGTCAAAGCATCTGTATCTCAAATCTTATATAGAGAAGATGGTCAGCCTTTGTTTCTTGCATCTGTAGAAGTTCTAGATCAAACTGGTATGTTGATAAATCAGACTAGAACAAACCCAAAAGGTCGATGGTTGATGGCGCTCTCCCCTGGAGAATATCAAGTACATGTATTGAAAAGATTCCCTGCCGATTCTGGAAAGGAATCAATAGATACAACTTATCGAATAAATGTCCCTCCATCGGATAAACCGATGGAGTTAACTCCGCTTACATTAAATGAGGCGGACACTATATGAAGGGTGGTGATAGTCTTGTTTTCAAAACAAAGCAAGCAACTACCTCTTCCTTGTGAAGAGGTAAGTTAAACCCGGTCGAGGGTTGGCTTAGAAAGCCGTAATAAAGGACAGAGGAGACTCTGTCCTTTATTATATCAAAAGAGAAAGATTTTATATGAAGATTTATACAGCATCATTTTGGGAACCGGAAGTTCATGGTCCTGGTAGAAAAATTGGAATCTCTCCATCTAAACCAAACAATCTTCAAGAGGAGTGCGGTTATGATTGTGAGATTTGTCATGATTGGCTTTCGCCAGAGGATGTGTATTGGGATTATCACAAAGCAAAGAAAGCAGCTGGGGATGACGCAGAGCTTATCAAGAAAGCTGGTGATGATTTTGTATCCGGATACAAACAAAGACTCAATGATTTCAAGGAAGCTTTAGAAAAAGAGGCTGAGAAGACGGGTCTCACTATTAAACAACTAGTAGGTTTCGAAGAAGGGGATACCCTTCTTTCCTGGGAGCGTGGTGGTCACACAAGCTACAGAACCCATGCAGCCGAGTTCCTTCGAGAGTTAGGCTATGAAGTTGAGGAACGCTGAAGTTAGAGAGTTAGAAAGGTGTGTCAACGATCTGAATTTAGACTTGCAGGCTATTATTCAGGAACATGAGCACTACATCTTTAATGGCTCCAATGAAGAGGTTCTTTCTTGGTTTCACTCTTTACCAATAGAGACTCTATCAGAATCAATGGATTTCGATGCAAAGAAACCAAGGAGTAAGTACTCGCTCTCCGATATGAAGCGTCAATTTGTTCTTAGAAAGCTTCATCAAGAAAAGCTTAAAGAGCTTGAGTCTAAAAAAATAGAACTATCTATAGCTAAAATAGATAATATCATAAATGATATAGAAAGCATAAAATGATTGATATTCTAAAAGAGATAGAAGAGGAACGTAAACATCAAGATAAGAAGTGGGGCGGAGCAGATCATGATGATACGCATGATTCTTATGCTTGGGTTTCTTTTATAATTTACTATCTCGGTCAAAGTACCTCTGACTTTGTTCGGTCTAAAGGTTTGTTTACATCTAAGTTGAGAAACTTCAGATACAACATGATCAAAGTAGCTGCTCTTGCTGTTGCGGCTATTGAATCTTGTGACCGTTCTCTTGAAAAAAATGATTCCAAGGAATGATGTTGAGAAATAAAAATGGCTAAATTTAGAGTTATATTAGCTGATTGTCCATGGGATTTTGGCGATACTTTGACCATGTCCAAGGTGAAGAGAGGAGCTTCTTCAAATTACGATACAATGACGAATGAAGATTTGAAGAATCTTCCAGTCAAAGATATCGCAGAAGAAGATTCTATCCTTTTACTTTGGGTTCCTTCATCTTTGCTTTCTGAAGGTCTTGATGTCATGAAGTCTTGGGGATATAGACAAACCCAAACGCATGTGTGGGTAAAGACAAAGAAGAATCCATTGAAGTCTTTTCAAAAAGATATTCTACTGGTATTGAAAAAAATACCAGAAAAAGGCTTGCGTGTTTGTCTTGATGATGTAATATCGAAGTTTAGTATAAGTAATATTCTGGCTTTTGGTATGGGTCGTCTGTTTCGACAGACCCACGAAATACTTTTGGTCGGTGTTCGCGGAAAAATATATAATCATCTGAAGGACAAATCGCAAAGATCTGTTCATTTCTTTCCGGCCACCAAACATTCTATAAAGCCAGATCTACTACATAAGATGCTGGAAAAAATGTTTCCGGACTTATCGGATAGCAAGCTTGAGCTTTTTGCTAGACGCCAAGTACCAGGATGGACCTGTATAGGTAACGGTTTGGATATATCAAAAAATGAGGATATTAAAGATTCAATTGAAAAATTGAAAAAATTAAAAGAAATATCTTCCCCGGGAACTAATAACTCTATATATATTTGTAATGACCAGAAAATGTACAAAGTGTGGAAAGATATACCTATTAAATAAAGAAAATTTTACATCCAGTAAAAATTGTGTTGGTTATTTAACTCATGTTTGTAAGGTATGTACAAATAAGCAAAAAGCAGAGTGGAAGAAAAGAACAGGAAAAAATACTAGCTATTATTATAAACCACCACAGGTTGAAAATAAAAAAGATCTTAGAGATAAGTTGATACTAAAAACTGCTAGAATCCTTAGAAAAGGAATACTAAAAAGATCTAAAGAAATAAATAAAGATATTACAACTGATTTTTTGTATAATTTTATTATACAAAAAAATAAAAAATGTGAATGTTGTAATGTTAAACTGGATCTATCATATAAAGATAGTGTTTATAATTTATCTCCATCAATAGATAGGTTAATTCCAGAGAATGGATATGTTATATCTAACATTGCTTTATTGTGTTGGAAGTGTAATGTAATAAAATCAAATGCAAGTCTAGAAGAATTAAATGCAATATTATTGTGGATGAAAAATGAAATGCAAAATTCATGATATTGAAAAAATAAAAGTAAAAGATTCTTCTATTAAGTCTGGAGAAAGGTATAGGTGTATTCAGTGTAAAAAAGAATATGCTGATAAATATAAACCTATAGCAAACAAATCTAGAAGGAATAAATATGATTCTGAAAAAGAAAAAAGATATTATTCTGAACGGGCTAAAAAAGATATAGTTAAATGGAGGGCAGAATCAATAAGACATTTGATGCAAAAAAGAAAAGATGATTTTGATTCTGAATATTTTACTGTTGATAATATAAAAAAAGAAATATTAGATAAGTATTGTCCGATTTGTAATAAAAAATTTGAATATGAATCAGGTTTTGTAAATAATAAAAATGATAGAATTCCATCAGCGGATCGTTTAGATTCAGAAAAAGGTTACACCAAAGATAACGTAAGGTTTATCTGTTGGAGGTGTAATCGAATCAAAAGATCTTCAACAATACAAGAACTAGAAATTGTAGTAAATTTTTTGAAAAAAAGATTAAACAAATTACCATATTTAAGTCATGAGAACTTTACTACTTGATAAACAATATAAGCCTATTTCTTTTATTGGACACAGAAGAATGGCACGACTTGTTGTGAAAGAGAAGGCAACGGTTGTTTCTACATGGAAGGGTGAATCTTTTCATGGAGACTTGGATTACCCATCTATAATTGTTCTTAATCACTACGTTCGTAAAAAGCCATTGCTTCCGAGGTTCAATTTCAGAGGTGTGTTTCGTAGGGATTTTTACACCTGTCAATACACGGGTATAATCCTTCCGCCAACACAGCTTACAGTTGATCATGTCATTCCCAAGTCTAGGGGTGGCAAGTCTACATGGGAGAATTGTGTTACTGCATCTCTAAAGGTGAATGCTGCAAAAGCAGATAGAACTCCTGAGGAGGCTGGTCTAAAGCTTTTGCGTCCTGCTAAAGCCCCACCAGATTCTTTGGGTTTGGAGTATGCTGTTATGCAAACAGTTCATGATGATTGGGAAGTATACTTCCCAAATGTTGAGAGAAGGGCAAGGGAGCACGCTCATGAGCACGATCAGAGGGCAGCCTCATGAGTCGACCTAAAGGCTCTAAAGACAAACAGCCAAGAGTGCGTACAGGTAATCATAAGTCTATTACCTGTACGTGCTCTGTTTGTGGTAATTTATATACTCTTAAAAAAACTCCTGGAACAGAAACTATTTGTAAGAAGTGTAGGATTGAAAAAATAAAGAGAATTTTTTCAAAAATCATCCGGGATACAATTTGACAGAGAAGGAAAAAGCAAGAAGGAGATTATATACATTAGAATCAAAGTATGGTATTACATTAAATGATTTTAATACAATGTTGACTAACCAAGGAAATGTTTGTGCAATATGTAAAAAGAAACAATTTCCTGAAGATCACAGCTTTTGTGTAGATCATGATCATGTTTCTGGTAAGGTGCGCGGTTTGCTTTGTCATAGATGTAATCAAGCAATTGGTTTACTTAATGATAAAGCTACATTTGCGGCACAATATTTAATAGCTAACTCAAAAAGATCATGGGATGAATATTTTATGCATCTTGCGAGCCTTACTGCTAGTAGATCTAAAGATCGATCTACAAAAGTAGGCGCTGTTATTGTTCGTGATAAAGTAATACTTTCAACTGGTTATAATGGTTTTCCCAGAGGGGTGAACGATGATGTAGAAGAACGTCATCAGCGTCCTTTGAAATACAGTTGGGTTTGTCATGCTGAAGAAAACGCTATTTTAAACGCAGCTAGAATCGGAGTTAAGACGAAAAATTCGGATTTATATGTGACTTTGTATCCATGTACATCTTGTACAAAAGCAATAATACAATCTCAAATAACTAAAGTTTTTTACCTTAGTTCTGATAATCCTAGGTGGACAGATGATTTTAAGCTTTCTCAAGAAATGCTTAGTGAGGTAGGGATACCAGCCATTCCTTTAGTGATATAGGAATATTTGCATATTCCTTTGTCATGATGGTGTAACATGTCCGGTATCAAAAGCTTTGAAACATTTGTCAATTGTCAGGCCTGTGGTGAAGAATATCACGATGGTCTCAAGGTTGTGCATCTTTTTTCTCTGGGAGCTATATCTATTTGTGACAAATGCCATAGCAGAACCGTAGAGGGTTCTCTCAAGAGCGCTGCTGATATTTTGGAAGAGATTGCATTCATTGCGAAAGCAACTTCTGGTAATCCAGAAAGACGACTCCTTCAAATTAAAAACCTTCTTGAGAAATAAAATGGCAAAACTTACTCCACAAGAATTTATTGCTAAAGCAAACGATAAACACTCTTATAAATATAATTATTCTTTAACTATATATAAATCATATAAGAAGCATATTGTTATAACTTGTCCAATACACGGAATCTTTAAACAAAGACCAGATCATCATTTATCTGGACATGGCTGTAAGTTTTGTGCAGGTAAATTTCGTGGATGTAATCGTAGATTAAATAAAGTATCATTTATTAATAAAGCCGAAAATATTCATGGTAACAAATATAATTATAATTTTGTTGAATATACAACAGCACATTCAAAAATAAAGATAATTTGTAATGTACATGGAGTGTTTGAACAAACACCAAACGGTCATTTAAATAGTAAGGGTTGTGTAGCGTGTGGAGTTGCTAAGAGAACAAAAACATTATGTTTAACTAAAGAAGAGTTTATAAATAGGGCAAATATAATTCATAATAACCTGTATGATTATAGTTTAGTTGTTTATTTAAATTCTCATACTAAAGTAAAAATAATTTGTAAACAACATGGTGAGTTTGAACAAACACCAACAAATCATTTGAATGGTCAATCATGTCCAAAATGTAGTGTTTCGTCTGTATCCAAATCTGAAATACAATGGTTGAATTCATTGGGAATCCCTTTAAAGGATAGACAAGTAACATTACATATAAACGGAAGAAGATTTATAGTAGATGGTTTTGACAATATAACAAAAACAGTATATGAGTTTAATGGTGATTTTTGGCATGGAAATTTAAAAATATATAATCCAAAAGACATAAATCCTGTTATTGGTAAAACATATGGGTTTTTATATCAAAAAACAATAAACAAACAAGAAATATTAAAATCTGCTGGTTACAATGTTATTTCAATTTGGGAGAGTGAATTTGGCAATCTATAACCGGATGGATGATTATGGCTACATACGCTGGGCACAAGAAGTAAAGCGAAGAGATCATTACACTTGTACAATTTGCGGAAGGCGCGGGGTTGCGTTACACTCTCATCACCTAAATGCTTGGGCTGACTATCCAGACCAAAGATATGATGTTGAGAATGGCGTGGCTCTTTGCACTTTCCACCATGAAGATTTTCATGAGAAGTATGGAAAAGGAAAGAATACTGAAGAGCAGTTTGAAGAGTATAAAGTAATAGCAGAGGCTTTCATTAAGGTTGCTAATGGTGAGGCTGTTGTTACCTCAGCATCTAAGCGAATGCTTCAGCAAGCAGAAAGAGATGATGTAGTTAAGTTCATATTAGAAGATCTTAAAACTAGATATGGAGATAGCGATGAGCAGGATAATGTCTAATGAAGAGCGTGCAAACAGAGCTATAAAACTTGTTGAAACATTAGCTGATAGAGGAGTGATAGGTCGAGAGCAGATGCTTTTTCAAGTAAGGGCTTTCATATCAGTCAAGAGCATAGACGCCTGGCGAGAGCTAGAACAAAATCTTCTTGACTAAAAAGAAAGATGAAAGAAAATGGTACAAGTAAAATTCAAGAAGCTAACAGAGACTGCAATTGTTCCAGAATACAAATCAGCAGAAGCTGCTGGTATGGATCTTTTCGCAGACGAAGACGCTGTCATTTCTTGCGCTAGTAGCTTATTAGGACTTCCTATTAGAAACAATTATAAACTTATCAAGTCAGGAATTGCAATTGAACTTCCACAAGGATACGAAGCACAGGTTAGGCCCAGGTCTGGACTTGCCATCAAACATGGAATTACTGTCCTGAACTCCCCAGGAACGGTGGACTCAGATTATCGTGGAGATGTCGGAGTAATATTAATTAATCTTGGTGGCAAACCGTTTGAAATCAAGAAGGGTGATCGGATTGCTCAGTTAATCATTACTCCCGTTTCTCGTGCAGAGATGGTAGAGGTACAAGAGCTTGGTTCATCTGAGCGCGGGGTTGGTGGTTTTGGAAGCACCGGAAAGTAAATAAATGGATTTGAAACCAAACAAACCATTGGATGCAGCACTCATCAATGATGCTGTTGCTTTGTTACCAAAGGAGCATTTTTGGGGCTCGGTCCATTTAGAAATGGGCACCCATGTGGATCTTATGGGTAACCCAATGAGATTGCCACTGGGAGAAGCAACCTGTATAAAATGCGGTAAGACCGTAACTTTTACACCATCACAAGGTTGGTTAGAAAGTGTTAAGTTGAGTTGATATAGATATGGCATGGTCTTAGAGATAGTTCATGCCAATAACAATACCTCTCTACCATCACTACCTGATGGTTATTTCAAATTAATTTATATAGATCCGCCTTTCAATACGGGCAAGAAACAAGCCCGTGGCGAAAAAGAATATAAAGATTCTTTTGGTAACAACTTTGAAGAGTTTATTGTTCCCAGAATTCAGGAGGCATATCGACTGCTTTCTGATTCTGGGAGTTTGTTTATTCACCTTGATTGGCATGAAGCTCATTACGTAAAAGTTTGGACAGATAAAATATTCGGAAGAGATAACTTCATGAATGAAATTATCTGGGCTTATGATTATGGCGGAAGATCTAAATCCAAGTGGTCATCTAAACATGATAATATTTTATGGTACGTAAAGAATAATAAAAACTATACATTCAATTTTGATGAAATGGAAAGAATTCCTTACATGGCACCTGGATTGGTTGGAAAAGAAAAGGCTGAAAGAGGGAAGACGCCGACAGATTGTTATTCAGATGATACTGATGTTTTAACCAGCCAAGGTTGGAAAAGGTTTTCTACAGTTACGTTAGATGATGATCTTGCTTCTGTTTCACCTGAAAATAATCTGATTTACACAAAACCAACAGCCTTACACACAAGATATCATAATGGTGATATGATAAAGATAAAATCTAAAACAGTAGATTTGTTGGTAACTCCAAACCATAATATGTACGTAAAAAAGAAACATGCAGACAAATATGATTTTGTACATGCTTGTGATCTTGATTCTTCGCAATATTTTACATTATTAAATAAAACTTGTTGGGTTGGCAAAGTTCAGAATACATATAACTTACCAAAAGATTCTTCTAAAAAAACAAAGAAGTTCAACAATCTTAATATGATTGATTGGTGTGAATTTCTTGGATGGTATATTTCTGAGGGCAGTGTAACAATACGAAATGTTCAGAGAAACAAACAAAAAAGACGTAGTGAAATGAGATATGAGACAAACATATCTCAAACAAAACCGAATCAAAAATTAAGAATAGAACTTCTCTTAAATCGTTTGGGGTTTAAGTGGCATTATAATAATAATAGTTATGTTATTTCTGGTAAAATATTAGCGTTATACCTTTCTCAACTTGGATTTTCTCACGAAAAATACATACCAAAAGAATTTCTTGAATTAGATCGACCCTATTTGCAGGCTTTATATGATGGTCTTGTTGGTGGGGATGGTTCTATAGTTGCTGGTCTTGAAAATAATCAAGATCAAATTTCGTATTTTACAACCTCACCAATATTGGCTGATCAGGTTCAAGAATTACTATTTAAGCTTGGGTATAATAGCTCGATAACAATTACTGAACCATCCCCTGATAGGGTTTACAATAATCGTATTATCCATTCAAACTATCCAAAATATACTGTGTATAGGAGAGTTGCTAATGAAAGCAGTATTTGGAGAGATCGTCATTTATCACATACAAAGTACGATGGATATGTTTATTGTGCTACAGTTGAGCCATATCATACATTAGTTGTTAGACGTAATGGATATCCAGTGGTGTGTGGTAATTGTTGGTGGCATACCATTGTTCCAACAAACGGAAAAGAAAAGACTGGATATCCCACACAGAAACCTTTGGGTATCCTTGAAAGAATTGTAAAGATTCATTCTTCTCCAGGTGATTTTACGCTTGATTTTTTTGCCGGTTCTGGATCGTTTGGGCACGCTGCATACCTACACAATCGTCATTGTCTTTTGGTTGATGAGAATCCCCAGGCTATTGAGGTTATGAAGAAAAGGTTTGAGACATTTTCGGCAGTGTTTAAAACCTAAACGTCGAGAGTGTTATCGAGCGCAGCGTTCTGATCTGAAGCCATACGGCAGAAAGATTTTGAATGTCAGCAATAAAACCGCTTATCAAAAATGCTTTTGATAGTTTATCTCCGCAATTAGATCTTTATGCCGGCTCAGTCTGGGAGCCTGTTCTAAAGGAAAGCTCCCGTCGAAGAGGGAAGTTTGGAGAGAATTTATCCATTCAGATCTATGACCAAATGTTGAAGAGAGAGCTTCCTAGGCTCCGTAGTTTGGTCAAACATACAAAGAACTCTGAAAGTGATATGGATGTTCTTGACACTCTTATTGAGGTTAAGACATCTAAATTGTGGTATACTCCTAATGGAGATCATCACTTCAAATTTCAACAGATTAGAGACCAACAATATTCATATGCTTTCCTTTTAGGATACTTACCAGACGGTGACTTGATGTGCTGGTTGGTTCCTAAAAGAGTCATTCGTGCCAACTCTGTTGGTCAACACGGAGGAATGAACAGTGATGTAAAATGGTCTGCAAACATTTCTCCAGATGATATTCCTAATTGGATGAAGCCATATGGCGGGCTTTGGCCAGCCTCTTCTATGAGGGAGCCTCCAAAGGCATTGAGGTTAAAGTTACTTGTTCCGTTTGAATCTAAGATTCAGATGATAAAGAGTATAAACTCCAAACGTATAATCGAGCCCACTTACAGGTCGAGAGTGGCCTAACGATTAGGTCTCGATGCATGATTTCCTTTATCCAATTTAGTGAGATTTTTAATAATAGACATGATTTCATCTATGATGATATGAATTTATTGCAGAATAGGTTTCCTCATATAAAGTTCCAACACATACCAGAAGCTTGGGCTTATGAGATTGATCTTGCCTTATCTAGGATAAATAACAGTAAAGTTATATCTGTATCACAATTTATGGGTTTTTTGAATATAGATTGCAGCTTTATTTCCCGGCAAGAGCAGAAAATTTTAAAGGCACTAGAGAAAAGACTTTATAGTATTGATATAGATTTGCACGAACAGTTGCATGAAGGCATAATCCTGAATTGATTTAAGGAGGTTGTATGTCTGACAATCGCAAAAAAGAATTTGTTCAAGAGTATCTGTATGCTGAGGACTATTCGATTTTCTATGAGTCTTTCAAAAAGAAAGATAAAGACGAGCCAAAAGGTATCGTAGAAATAGATCTAAATTATGAAGCGACAACAGTCATCGAAATCTAAAAAGTATTTTGTCAAAGAAGATGATGGAATCTTCTCAGTAACGGATGAATTCTTTGATGATATTGAAAGCCGCCAAGAAGCGTTGGCGATAGCTATAAGAACGCTCGGTGAGATTCAGTCAACTCTTAAAGAAGAATCTTTTGATGAAGGTTCTTTGTTCATTGGAAATATGAAAGTTACTACTGGTCTGCAAAGAACTCTAGATGAACTAGATAGACGCTGGCCTTTTTTGATCACAGAGATGCGTATTATTCCGAGACGTATCAACGGATTTGTTTTAAACATTTGTTAGGAGATTAATTACTTTGAGATACCCACAGCGAAGAAGGCCAATAAATAAAGATCATTATAAATATGTTTATGGAAGGTTTATTAAAGAGCCTAAAGTATATGTAATAGATCATGAAAATAACAATATTGGATTGGTAGATACCAAGGACGCTCTTGATATGGCTAGAGCGGTGAGTCTTGATCTGGTTTTGATTTCTCAAGGTAGAGGGGATAAGCCTAGTACTTGTAAAATTCTTGATTTAGGAAAGTACAAATACGAACAAGAAAAGCGGGAGAAGGTTGCTAAAAAGAAACAGCGTGAAAATGCTGTAAAGATAAAAGAAGTTAAGTTCAGGCCCGGAACAGATGAGAATGATTTGAAAACCAAAGCACGTCAACTACAAGAGTTTGTAGATGAAGGTAATAGACTTAAGGTTACCATTATGTTTAGGGGTAGAGAGATGGCTCATAAAAACATTGGAGCTGAACAAATTGGTAAGTTTGCAAGTATGATATCGGCGAGAGTTGATACTGAACCTGCTATGAGTGGTAGAAACATGACAGCTATATTGATTAAGTCAGAGCAGAAAGTGGAAGTAGCTAGTGATTATCACGGATGAAGAGGCTCTGAGAATCACCTGTGAGCCTGTCTTACCAGAAGAGGTAGATGACCTAAGAGCCAAGCTTGAACGAGCCTTGGAGTGGTCTGCAAGCCAGGGAAGGCCTGGTGTTGGTTTGGCTTGCCCTCAAATTGGTATTGGGAAGCAGATGTGTATTATTCGACCAGATAAGTCTATCAAAATTGATTTGGTCAATGCTTCCATTACAAAGTCTTACAATCAATTTGAATTTGAGGGCGAGGGATGTTTGAGCTACCCCGATAGGTTTGAGAGAACACTTCGATACCAAGAGATACTTGTAGAGAACAACTTGGTTTGGCCATATAGATTCATACTGACTGATTTTTTAGCAGTCATAGCTCAACATGAACTGGACCATCTAAAAGGTGTGCTGTTGCCAGATGTCGCTGTTCGATGAGTACGCTTGGATGTATGCAATATCATAGCAGAAAAACAATCAACATCGATATAGGCATTATCTCGGTTCTAGAACGAAAGGAGCGAAGGTATGAGTGAAGGTAAGAAAAAGGATCCATTTGAGGAGATTATATCAAATCAAAGCCAGGTTATTGCAACACTGGCTCTTCGCATCACCACACTTGAAACACTCTTGCTAGAAAAGGGAATCATCACGGAAGATGAAGCGGTTAAAAAAACCACTGAGCTTAGCGAGGAATTTATAAAACAAACTCAGGAAGCTCTAAGAAAAGCCGTAGAATCACAGCGAGAAGAAATTAACTAAGACCTATAGCTATTTAAATAGCTATAGGTCTTATATTTTCTTATGTTAGCAAGTTTTTTGCAAGACTTTATAATGAAAGAATATCTTATATACTAAGGAGAGTTTAATGCTGAATATCAATAACGGAATTAGTCTTGTGAAATTTGCCGCAACATGGTGTGCTCCATGTAAGGTTTTGAACAAAACACTCAAAAGAGTAGAGCCTGATTTCCCAACAGTTAGTTTTCAAGAAGTTGATGTAGATGATAATCCAGATCTGGCAAAAGATTATAAGATCAGAAGCGTACCTACTGTTATAGTATTCAGGGACGGTGAGGAAGTCACCCGATTAGTTGGCAGTGTTATGGTAGATGCCTTGAAGAAATCTCTCAGGGATGTGACCAAAGAGATAGCTGCTTAAAAATATTTTAGGAGAAGTAAGATTATGGTAGCAAGAAAAAGCGCAGATGTAGATAAGGTTGCGGAACAAACAAAGGCAGCCAAAATTTGGGAGAAGATTAAGAACGCTCCTATCGAAATTTATGCCCTGCCCAATCAAGTGGTTTCAGATCATGTAAAGAGGGAGCAGAAATTGGAAGTTGCTGTTCCCGATTCTTTACATCTAACATTGAAGTCAGCAGCGGTTCTTCCTGCTCTAGAAGAATCTTTAAATAGAGTTCGATTAGGGGCCGGAGAGAGATTTGAGATAAATCAACAGTCGTTGTATACTGTCGTCAGGATTGTTCCAAAGGACTAATTAAGACGATGAATTGCGTTGGTATCAGTGGAGGAAAATGCTTATCTAGTATTAGGCTGTTATGGTAGGACGGAGAATGGGTTTGTTCTCTGTCCCTCTGTTCAGAATCGTATTCTGAAACTTGATGACTCTTTGGTAAATATAGATGGTGTTTTAGACTATTTAGATGTTGTAAAGCTTTTTGATAGGCCAATGCTGGATCAAAATGCTATTAGGCATTTGGTTTACAATCTGCAAGACAAGTTTGATCAAAAGTTCAAAAGACTTTGGACTGATCATGAATATCATTTAATTGAAAGATTTATGCACATGCATAAGCCCTGTGGCATGTACGCACAGCTGATCCTTGTTCCGGATAATATGGACAAACAACCATCAGAAGAAGAGGAGATTTCTTTTGTTAGAGGTACAAAAGAGATTGAAAGAAAAGAAAGAAAGGTTAGTTTAAGTTCAGTGCGGTCTAGGAAATTTGGATAATGAAGTTCTATTTTATTCACCCATCTATAATCGATCTTTATGTGAATGCGTTAACTCTGCATATTCTTGAGGAAGAGCTTGGTAAAACCGGGCCAGATGGTCTGACCCTGGAGACCCAAAACAAGATCGATATGGCAACAAGTGAGTATGTTTTATCAGCAAGGGAAGCTGAAAGGTTATTCTCACCAGTCTTGATTCGGGAACAAATCAATGCTTTTAATTCACAATCAGGAATAGCATGAGTGGAAAAGGAACTATTGTACAGAGGTTGGCAACCGGCCAATTAACAGACTTGGAACGCAGAGGGTACTCGGAAGAAGGCCTTCAAATTACGGTTGATAAAGATGAACTACTAGAGCCTAAAAAGGTTTCCTTTGCCCTAACAAGTGAAGAGAAGACGGCCATTTACCAAGATATTAAGTATCGGGTCATTCAGGGTATGACTCCAGATGCTATTGGCAAAGCTGTTGTTGCTTGTATGGATGAAATTCTCAAAGAGAAAGAGAATGCAGCTTACGGAAATGAAAACCCTAAGCTTAATGGAGATCCCAAGAAGGGTGGCTTTAGGCGTGTGGAATAACGCAGTATAAATGCATGAGTGAACCAAACAAGGAACTATCAGAGGCTGAAAACGAAATGGAAAAGCGCCTAAGAACTGAGAGGCGTCAAAGACTTTTCCATATCATTGAGATGATTCTTGATGGCAAAATCGATAGTTCTAAAACTCCTTTGGCAAAAATTTTCAATCAGAATGGCCCACGCCAGAGATATGTTAGTCCAAAGGACAGGTCCACGCACAATTATGGTTATATGGAAGTAGATGAGATGATGGCTGGAACACCATTCTATGGAGATGAATAATGCGAACAATTTCGAAAAATCTTAAAAAGAGATTAGAGGCTCAGGCGCAAGAGGCAAGCTTTCAGGGGTTTGATAAGGTTGCGAGTCAAATCAATCATCAGGTAAATAATAACCCTTTGCGTGATGACCTGGAGGAATATGTTTATTCATCAGATGATTTACAAGCGGATGTAGAGAATTTGATTTGGGCTGCGGCAATTAGAACACAAGATTATTTTGGTAAAACAGCAGATGCGAAAGCTATCGGTGATGTTATCGAGTCTCTTGCTTCTGATTTAATATCTTCTGTTCGAACAAAAATTGGCGGAGATGTTATAGGACCACATGAACCTCTTGTCCCCGGGGAGAAGAGATTGATTGTGGAGATTGAACAGGATGCCTCGTAATAGATTTGAACCACCAGTAGTTGCTCCAAGAGACCCAACTAAATCAATGGGTTTTCAGAATGTTGATAAAGAAGTTGTCGCAACTCGCGGAGTTAAACTAAAGAACAAAGCTGCGGAACAGGCTGCTCAAGAGAAGAAGGAGCGCGAAGAATACATGCGCAGGTTTGAGCAGCGTGCAGAGCAGACTGTGAAGTATCATGTTGATACTGGAAATTCAACCCTTGATACAATCTCTAACTACATGAGGATGTCGGAAGATAAAACGCTCCCTCATAATCGTGGAAGTATTGGTGATGATGTAGAGAGAGAAATCAGGCAAAAGATTATTCAACTTGCTCTTGATTTAAACAACGATGAGAATGAAGAGGATAATGGAAAAGGATCTGTTATTCTTCTTAGTGCCGTTACCAAGGTTCTTCTCATTTATCGTGATAGAATAAATGTTCTAGAGTATGAACTTGAACAGTTAAAGCGTGAGCTAAAGAAAAGAAACACGTCGAGTGTGACCCATCCCGCAGGTTCCTAATGGAAAGAAGCGAACTCAGATCTAAAATAATCAAAATGATTAATGAAGAGAAGGAGTCTTTGCTTTCTTACAAAGGGCTATGCGTAAAGTTTCAAATAGAACCGGACCCAATACCGGAAGCGGTAGTAACAGCCAAGATTCAAGTTCTGGAAACTTTGATGAAAAGTTTGCTCACATAAAGAACGCAAATAAGAAGGTTAGGTTACTAGATATACTTCGACACTATGGTTTCAAAATAGATAAGAACTATCAAAGACCAAGTTGGAGTAACAATATTACATGTCCTCTGCCGTCTCATAAAGGCGCTAAGGAGAGGACACCATCATTTGGGTATAACTTTATTGGAGATCATGCCCATTGTTTTGGTTGTAACTTTACTGGTCGAGCAGTTGAGTTTATTGCTGCTTACGAAGGCGTAACAAGAACTTCTGTTGCTGAAAGAATTCTTTCCCAATACGGGGATGATGTATCTACAGACTTAAAAGATTATGGTGAAGATTATGAAGATGATCTAGCTCCGATTTTTTTAGATGGTTCTAAGTTTCTACAGGAACAAATTCAAAATCATAAACATGATTCTAAAAAGTTACAAGAGATTGAGAAGCTTATTTGGTGGCTTGATTTCTACATGATGAAGATGCCATCAAACCAAATCAAAGCTGACGATCTTAGATACAGATTTGATAGGGTTAAGGATTTGATAAATGGAAATGTCTAGAGACGAACTTGTTTCACTTGTAACCAAAACATTTGAAATGGCTGACGATAAATTATTAGAAGAAAATAATTGGTGCAAACATCTCAATAGGGTTAGAGAGATTCTCAGTCAAAGGCATAATGCTGAAATTTTCATTATTGATTTGATTGATAAATATTTCAAGGAAAATAGTTAATGAGTGTACTTATACTGGGTGATCTTCATATAGGTCGTGGAATTTCTATGGGCAAACCAGCTGAGCTTGGAAAGTTAAATTCTCGTATACAAGATCAAGTAGATTTATTGGATTGGGCTTATAACGAATGTAAGTCAAGAAGTATTAAACATATTGTACTGACAGGTGATGTTTACCAAGATTTTAGACCGCACCCAGCTGTTATTGGAATCTTTATGCGTTGGCTCAAGAAGTGTGAGCGTGGCGGCGTACAGGTTCATATTGTAATGGGTAATCATGATATTCTTCGTAGCGGCCAGTATGTAGTATCAGCTTTGGATTTGGTTTCGGAATTGGAGCTTGAAGGAGCTACTGTTTATAAAAATGTAACAAGAATAGAGCTTGATGATTTTACCATTGTTCTTGTTCCTTTTAGAGATAAGAGAATGTATGAGGTTGATTCTAAGGAAGATGCTCTCAAGAAGCTTGAACAAGAGCTGTCGGTTGTAATTAAAGAACCTTCCAAGAAGCCAAAGATTTGTATTGGTCATCTTGCCATAGAAGGATCTCTTTCTGTTGGTGATGAGATTTCTGATTATTTAAACGAACTTTATGTTCCAACAGAGATGTTTGCATGGTTTGATTATGTTTGGATGGGTCACATTCATCACCCTCAAGTACTTCAGAAAAACCCGTATGTAGCTCATATTGGAAGTCTAGACAGATCTGATTTCTCTAAGACAGAGCTTGAGCATAACAAGATAGCCATTGCCTTAGACTCAAAAGCAACACCTAAGTTTCATGAGTTGACTATTCCAACTAGAAACCTGAGACCAATCAAAATAGATGTACCTCCAGGCAAAGAGTCAACTGAGTTTGTAATAAACGAACTTTGTCTTCTATCTAAGAAGCTAGATCTGAAGTCCAATCTTGTTCGTTTAGATATTCAACTTACAGGGGCGGAATTAGAGAATGTTGATAGGGATAAGGTTCATTCATATCTCTTGAACAATCTTAACGTTCATCATATCTGTGGGTTCTCGGAGGTGAGAACTCTATCATCAATAGAAATCAATCCTGAAGATTTGTTTGATAACACAATGGAGATTGGAGATACAATCAACAAATGGGCCGAGACAAGGGCCCATTTTGAAAACGATCAGGAACGCGAAGAATTCAAAGCAGCTGCTCATGAAGTTCGTTTAGCTTATGAGGATAAGTATCTACAATGAGACCACTAAGAGTTTTCTTAAAGAACTTCATGAATCACCGCCAGACGGAAATTGATTGTACCAATTTCCAGAGCGTTTTGATTGTTGGTAAGAACAAAAAGAATGATCGCATATCCAATGGCGTTGGTAAGACAACAATCTTTCGAGCTATAGAGTATGCTTTGTTCAATCAGTCTCATGCAACTACGTTGGATAAGATTGTGCGTGACGGTAAGAAAAAAGCCGTTGTTGAGTTTGATTTCGAGTTGGCTGGAGAAATCTATCGTATTTATAGACACAGAACAGCAACAGGTTCAGCGGATGTTCGTCTGTATAAGAAGATAAACAATGAGTTCGAATCAATCTCTGAAAGAACTCCAACAGCTACAGATACGCTGATACGAAATAAGATCAAGATATCTCATAAAGCATTTACATATTCTGTTCTTTTTAGACAGGCGGATCTAACTGGAATCACTTCTGTTGAGGATCCTAAGAAGCGTAAAGAGATTCTCAAAGAGCCGCTGAACCTAAGTACATACACCAAGCTTGAAGAGATGGCTGTTGATAAGCGTAGGCCGCTTAAAAGAAAGATTGATTCTATTGAAGGATCTATTGCTGTAATTGGAGATCCTGATGTTGATATAAAGAAGGCTGAGTTAGATTTAATAGAGACTGCTGAATCTATAGAGAATCATAAAAATCAAATTCTTGTAGCAGAAGATTCGCTTAAGCAAAAGCGATTAGCTGTAGATGATTTAAAGCAATCTTTAGGTCAGCAGGATATCGATATACATAAAAAATTATCCGAGAAGGAAAGTATTCTCAAGAAGTTGAAGGAGAATGTCAAGTCTCACGATAAGCGGCTGACCGATCTGTCAGCGCTTATAAAAACAAAAGAGCTTTCAATATCCGATGGTGTTTTAAATATTGAAACATCACAAAGAGATTTGGATAAACTTACCATTGAGCCTATTGTTGATGTTAAAGACCTACAAGAAAAGCTAGATAAAGTCAGCCGTGATGAGGTAAAAGGATCCGAGATTCTTGCTGGTATCAAGGCACAAATGAATCTGACTCAAAAGTCTCTTCCAGATAGTGATGAATGTCCGACATGTCATCAGAGTATTACTTCCGAGTATCGTCAGAAGATGTCTGATGATGTGAATTTAAAACTCAAGAAGCTTCAGGTTGATATTGATTTTTATGAAGATGCTCTTAATAAATGCAAAAAAAAGAAGGGGAGGTTAGACGCAACTCTTCGCTCTGAGCGAGAGCGTACGAATCGTATTGAGCAGCTTGAAATCAAAATCAAAAACATGAAAGAGAATCAGAAATCATGGATGGAAGATGTCTCTAGATTGTACAACGATCAAAAAGAAACAACCAACAAACTAAACAGTGATGAGAATCAAGTTAAAGAAGTTTCTGAACATCTTGAAACGTTACGTGAATCTGCTGGTAAATCAGACGCGCCAGCAATAAATGATAAGATTATCAAATTAAATCAAAGCATATCTCAACTTCAAGATTCGATAACCGAGCTGAACAACAGAGTTTCAAGTCTAAGCTCTGTTCGTGGTGGGCTTGAAGAGCGTATATCTAATAGAAAGAAAGACAAAGAAAAGTTAACTGATCTTTCTAGTGATCTTCAAAAAGTTAGGCGTGAACTTAAAATATCACAAATGGTAGTTGATGCTTTTAGTAATAGGGGCATTCCAAGCTTTATTATTCAAACTGTTCTAGATGAGCTTCAGTTTGAGGCCAATTCTGCACTAAAAGAGTTACGTCCTGAGTTAGATGTTCAAATTGATTCCGATCTGAATTTCACTTACAGGAGAAACGGAGTCGAGAGAGATTATGCTCAGTTGTCACATGGACAACATGTATATATTGCTCTTGCTTTTAAGCGAGGCACTGCGCGTGTGATTCAGAAACGTCTAGGTATTGATATTCGTATGCTTGAGTTTGATGAGGTAGATTCTCATCTAGATGATGCTGGTGTTGATGCGTTCGCAGATGCCATACGTAAATGGCAAAAAGATTTTACTATATTTGTAATTACGCACAACAAAGATTTAAAAGATAAGTTCTCTCATGCAATCCTTGTAGAAGAAGGAGAGGATGGAGCAGAAGCAAGATTAGTTGGAACGTGGTAATATGAGATTTCATTATCAAGATTTAAATGATAGTACTCCTAAGAAGTACTTGGAACACGGAAGATGTTGGTTGGGCTCTTTCAGAGCTGAGTGGGCTGTACCTTCTGGTAATTATCAGCTTAGAGTTGAGCTTGGTACACATGATGAGGCTGTTCAGTTTTCTGTAGGTGTTGGTTTGTTTAGTTTGTATTTGTCGTATGAGAATTACAAACTATCTAATTTCATACAGAAAAAAACAAAAAGAAAAGAAAGACGTTATGGAAATGGACGCACCATAGGTGTCGCTGTCCATGACGGATCTATTTGGATTGACCTTTGGAAAGATCCTATGGAGTGGGATTCAAACGATCCTAAGTGGTGGTCAACTACAATCAATGTAATTGATGGTCTGCTGGGTAAGCCAAAGTACTCTCGACAAGTTCTTGAGTCCAGGGATGTAGAGGTTCCTATGCCTGAGCGTTCTTACAAAGCTAAAGCTAAACTGTGTTTGGATACTTGGTCTCGTCCAAGATGGTTTTCTAAGGTTCAAAAGAGCATAGACATTGAGTTAGAGGAACCAATCCCACATCAGGGTAAAGGAGAAAACTCTTGGGACTGTGGAGTGGATGGAACTTATAGCTACTCTGGTCCTGCTAGAAGTATTCCAGATGGTGTTGGTGAGCTTATCGAAAGTGTTCTTAGCACTCGAATTAGATACGGCGGCTGGCGTGATTGGAATTTTCAAAGAGAGAAAAGTGTCTGAATTACAAAGCTATGAAAGATATAATCCAACGTTTGTTCAGGATCTTATAGTTTATAGGGGTAAAAAATTTCTGATTCATACTATCAAAGATATTTGGTTTGAAGAAGCAATTGAAACTGCGAAAGCCCGAAGACAATTTCATGCAGGGTTTGGGTCAAAAAACATTGGTATGACCCAAACAAGGGTGAATATGCTGATGAAATTTTCGGATCGTTGGGACAAATAGCATTTCGAGAGCGCGTAAAAGAGATTGGATTAGAAAGGTGGTCTAAGTTTGTACCACTTTATACTGAAAATATATCTGAACTTCCAGATTGGGATGCCGAGGTGTGTGGAGAGAGTATTGAGATTAAAGCCATTCCACCAGATAGTAATGTACAGCGTTGTAGAATGTTGGTAAAGATTAGTGAATTCAAAAAACTAGATCAGTATGCCGCAGTTAAGTTTTGGGATGATAGAACATATTCATTCTGTGGTTTTGCTACTGGAGAAGAGGTTGCTAAAGCACCTGTAGGTGATTTTGGATATGCATCTGCACACTGGATATTTATCAATGAGTTACCGCATAGGTATAAGGATTTCTAAAAAAGAGCGTCAGGGGTTTAGCGTGCCGTCAAGGTAGGTGTAATATGAATATTATTGGTATAAGCGGACAAGCCGGTTCGGGTAAAGACACGGCAGCTGATATGTTATTGGCTAAAGATGGATTCATAAAGATTTCTCTAGCTGATCCCATCAAACGATTTTCAAAAGAGCTTTGGGATTTTTCAGATGAACAGCTCTGGGGTTCGAGTGAAAATAGAAACAGACCAGATGAAAGGTATCCAATTGGGGACGAGTTCCTTACAGCAAGGAAAGTATTACAACATCTTGGTACCGAGGGTGGTCGCGCCTTGGATTATGATGTTTGGATTCGGTATGCAATTAAGATTTCAACAGTGCTTCTGACAACAAAGAAAGAGTGGTGTTACTCCCCATCTATTGGATTGCAGCCTTACATTTCACAATACCCACAAGGTGAGTTTGAAACAGTCGAAGGATTCCCTGAGCAAGTTAAAGCTGTTGTAATTGCTGATGTTCGTTTCAAAAACGAAATTCAATTCATCAAAGAAGCTGGTGGTAAATTGGTACGAGTGATTCGCCCTGGGGCTGGATTACAAGGCGATTTTGGAAAGCATCAATCTGAAATTGAAATGGAATCAATACCAGACGACCAGTTTGATCTTGTTGTTCAGAATACAGGAACACTTGATGACTTACAAAGTATTATTGATAGGTTTGCTAACTCACTATGAAAAAATACCATTCAATGAATCTTTCTTTTCAAAAGATAATGAGCTTTCATTTTATTGGGCTGGAATGTTAGCTGCTGATGGTTGTTTGATTGATCGAGCTACTTATTGTTTAGAATTATATGGTTAGATAGAAAAAGAAACCGTTTTGAAATAAACTAAATAGGCATCAATTGGTATCAGCATAGGAGAGTAAGTAACCAGTTGATGCTTATGAGAGTTACCAAACGTATTCGAGAAGAGTACGAAACCTTACTTAAAGATGTTGGGGCGGAGAAATTTTTCAAGCACATTCTCAGAACTGGCGTGTTAGCTCGTAAACACCTTGAGTACCCTGAAGAGATGATGCTTGATCAATCCGAGGCATTTTTTGCTTTGTTTCGTACCACAGGTAATCGCAACTACTTCGTTATAGGAAGAATTTTGCGAAGGGCAGCTCATTGTATTTATCGAGAAAGTAAAAGAAAGAACAAGAACTACAAAAATAATAAAAGGTTTCTGGATATAGTTCACTAATAATTGCTTATTTAAAGTACATGGCTACAATTACAATTACAATAAAAGAATCGCCGCTGCAATTATTAGCTGGAATACCTTCAAACGTTACTCTTGATTCTAATGTACCAGCAACGATTTTTTATACTCTTGATGGATCAGATCCTTCAATATCATCATCTGTTGCTGTTGGCCCAATAGAGATGCCAACTAATAGTGGCAGTGTCGTATTAAAAGCATTTGCAACTGATGGTGTAGATACATCACCTGTTATTTCCCAGCAGTACAAAACAAATATTGTTCCTGGAAGACACCCACACGATAAAGTTTACGGTCTTGATAATGTCGCAGGAAAGGCAACCTATCCTTTTGGTTCGCCCGCAGAAGCATTCAGTCCAGGACAACGTTTTGGTAACACAGCCGGTCAGGTTGTTGACAACCAGCAAGGACCAAGAGTTCCAACGGGCTATGATGGTTTTGATGGATATGCTGGATACCAAAACCCAAATGAAAAATATCAAGTTCTATTTTCAGAAACCGATCAGATAGGACAAATGGGAAGAGGTTTGGGAACTCTTCCAGCTCGTGTGTTGTGGGTAAAGCCTAGAAACGACAACACACAAACCATTTCAACAAATGCAGCTGGTCCTTTGTTTGATCCTAGAGCACTTGTTATTTTTCAAGACTCAAGAGAAGAACAATACGATCCTGATATTCCTAAAATCAATAGACCATACTTTGATCTTGAGGATCCTGCAAGGGCAAGAGACGGAACCCTCCTAACGAACGTTGATACCATTACGCCTCAAGGTGGTTTTCTTAAAGCGCATTTCAACCCAACAGATAATTCATTGACTTACTATTACTATGATAACCGTGTAGCTCGTTGGATTATATCTAAAGAACCTTATTCTCCTTCAATGAATCCTACAGTAAACATGTCTGGTATTGTAACAAGGTCGAGTCGTGGAGAGGGCGTTGGTATGGTCTTTAAGTGGATACCGTTTAAGTATCGGCATCTTATTTAAGGATTAGAATATGAATATAACAGCAAGTCTCTTGCCTGAAAGAGACATGTCGAATGTTGACATCACTCTATCTGTCAGCAAGTCGAAAACGTTTGATGATTGTAAGGCGAAGTTCAAGTTTTGTTACATTGACAAGTTACCAAGGATTGATCGGGACTTTCACATTTTCGGAAAGTACTTGCATCAAGTTCTAGAAAATTTTCATCGTGACTTGTTGAACAACCCGTCTCGCGCAGAGGACTGGAAGCTGGCTCTTTCTGATGCGTGGGATGCTGCCTATGAAGAATACAACGATCAGATGACCGGCTTACAATATAAAGAAGCCCAGAGTATTGTAGATGAGTATGAGCAGATTTTAGAAGAAGAAGGTCTTCCAAACGTTCTTGAGGTAGAGAAACCTTTCTACATCAACATTAACAACACTGTTCTGCTCAATGGGTTCATTGACCGCATTCAGATTGATCCAGATGGGTTGATTCATGTTGCAGATTATAAAACGACAAAGGATCCTAAGTATCTGAAAGATTTCTTTCAACTAATTACATATTGCTATGCTTTATGTCTTGAGGATGAATCAATAAAAAAGATAAGAGCTTCATTTATTCTTTTGCGACATTCGTTTGATTATATCACACAGGAATATACAAGAGATGAAATCATGTCTGTGGCCGAGAAGTTTTTGAGGTATGCATCTCAAATTGGTGAAGAAAAGCTTTGGAGACCAAACCCTCAGTTCCTTTGTATGTACTGTGATTATTTAGATCATTGTAAAGAGGGAAAGAACTTCTTGATAAAGAAGGGTAAGTTGAAACAAAAAGCAGTAAAGCCAGTTGTTGGAGTAAGGAAGTGGTAAGTCATGAATGAAGCGCCAAATATAAAAGAAGAAAAAGAAACATTAGAATATCCAATCTTAAATATTGAAGAGCCTGATTATTGCAAACTAAAGGTTCATTATATTGGAGATCCGGATATTGTAAGTCAAAAACTTGAAGAGGCTGTATCTAATCTTCGTAATATTCAAATACCAGGATTTAGAAAAGGAAAAGCTCCTGATAGTGCAATCAAAGTTCGACTTCGTCCGCAAATTAATCAATTCATTGCTCGTGAAATGGCAACTGCGGCAATTGATGATATTGTTTTTGAAACAGATATCAAACCAATTGGTCAGCCATCTTTCAGTAACATTTCAATCAAAGGAAATGTTTTTTCATGTGATGTTGAACTGACAAAGAAACCAGAGTTTGAGCTTTCTGATTTGAGGTTTGAGATTCCAAAACCTGATACTGGTCCTCTTGATGAGGAAGCTCTTGCAGAAAAATCTCTTTTCAATCTAAGACTTCGTGTTGGTGAGACAGAGCCATATGAAGAAGATGATATTGTTGAAATTGGGGATCAGCTCACGCTGTCATTTGAAGCAACCATTGAAGGAGAAACGTTTGATGGATCTTTGGTAGAGGGAGAGATGTATCAGGTCGGCTCTGACCGCTGGAGTGGTTGGGATGACAATCTTTTAGGAATGAGGGCAGGAGAGACAAAAGAGTTTGATTTCAAGTTTGAGTCTGGTCCCGATACCCTGCTCGGGAAGCAAGCAAAATTTTCAGTAACTATTCATATGGGAACGAAGCGTAAGCCACATCCTGTTAATGAAGACTTTCTAAAAATGATGGGCGTTGATAGCTTGAAAGAGATGATGGATAAACTTAGAACAATTTCTAAGGCTTCTATTCAGAAAACAGCTCAACAGGAAAAAAGAAATCAAATTGCTATCAGGCTTGTTGAAGCGAATAAATTCAAGGTTCCAGATTTCATTGTTGAAAGCGAAGCTCGAAACATTGCTATGCAATCAGGTTTGCTCTTCAAAGATCTTGATGAAACTGAGAAGAATAGAATTTCGGAACAAGCCGAGAAAAATACTCGGCTGTCCTTGATTCTTGACAGTGTTCGTGAAGGTGAACCAGATTCTGTTTTGAATGATGGTGAAGCTCAAAATCATTTGGTGCAACATCTTCAAGCGCAAGGACAGAATCCTGCAATTATCAACAACCCACAAGCTAGACCGTATATTGTTAGCTTGATCAATTCAATAAAAGATGAGTTCACTTTACAGTGGATTACAGATCAAGCAACAGTTATTGAGTAAGGAAATTGAAAACATATGGCTCGTAAAGCGCGTAAATCAAAATCAACATCACCTGATGGTTTTCCCGATAAGTCTTGGAATCTTTTATCTGAGACTTGGAGAGATGCAGCACAGGGTAAACAAACAGATGAACTTGAAAGAGATCTTATAAAAGCTGTTCGTAACATGTCAAACACATCATTTGATATGAGGAATGATGCTAAGCTAAAATCTCTTCAAGATGAACTGAAAGAGTATAAGAGCTTCTTCACTGATACAATTGCTGCCGAGAAGGCAAAGGTAGATTTTTGTGTTTATCTAATGAACTCTCGTGGTGTTGTTGTGAAAAAAGCAACAGGAACAGACGATGAAGCGACAGTTGATTAAATCTTGTTGTGGTGGAAAGGGGTATGTCTTTGAGTTGGATGTACCCCTTTCCAAAACGTCTTTGGCGACATTCAAACAGGCTGGTTATAGGACAACCGAAAACTATACTCGCGTTGGTGTTTTCTTTGTTCAGAAAGATGGACTTACCGCATCTGGACCATTTGGATCTGCTAGGGTCCAGGTTCGGTGTGGCGGTTCCGCAAATTGCTCTCAGCTCGTTGATAACTTAGAGAATACATTTAAGATATTTGAACAAACAAACGGAGAGTAAATGAGAATAGCTTATCACTTAGAAAACTTAATGGAAGACTTGGATGTCTTTGATCCAACCACACTTTCTAGTATTGTACGCTTTGTAAGATCGCATGAAGACTTTCCTGCAATAACTATGCTGGTTAGGAATGGCAAGAAGTCATCTAAGTTTTTTCATAACCAATGCGTTAGCCTTCTAGAAGAAGATAATTCAGAGTGTGATATCGTATTGGCAGGATTGTTAATCATCGTTTGCAATTTAGATGTTGAAACAGATGCTGAGATGTATACCGATTTGGTGTCGAGGGTTTCGGGTTCGGATTCTACTTATCACTGGGCAAAGGGAATAGCGACAAGCTATCTACTTAATGAGGTGCTTAGTGAGAAAATACGTAAGTCTGCATAACCATACGACCGGTTCTATTGGAGATTCCATCATCTCTCCAAAAGATCTAATTTCAGCAACCAAAGATGCTGGGCAGACAGCCGTGGCCATCACAGACCACGGCTCTTTATCTGCTGTGTGGGAGGCTTTTAAAGCAGCTAAGAAAGCCGAAATTAAACTCATTGCTGGTTGTGAGTGTTACTTCGTAGATGACTCTGATGACGCAGAAGATTCAAACTTCCGTCATCTTGTGTTCTTAGCAAAGAACGCTGTTGGGTATGAGAATCTTCTCAAGCTAAACAAGAGAGGGTTTGATAAGTATTCTGTAGTCTTCAAGAAAGCAGTCCCGCGTGTGGATTGGAAGATGCTTGAAGAATTCAGTGATGGTTTGATTTGTACATCTGCTTGTGGAAACGGATTAGTTTCCCAGTATATTATGAACGATCAACCACAAGAAGCAGAAGAGGCGGTCAAAAGATTGCAGACCATCTTTGGTGATAACTTCGCTCTAGAGCTTCAGCCTCATAATCTTCAAAGAAGAAATTCTCCGTATTCTGGTCCGGTCAATCAGCAGAAGATCAATATGGCTCTCAAGAGTATTGGTCAGAAGCTTGGTATACGTTGTATAGTTGCTACTGATGCTCATTACCTCAAGAAGGAAGACCATAAGAGACATGATGCTTATCTTTGCATTGGCTCGGGTCAGCCCATTACTTCTGGTAATCGTTTGCGTTATGACAAGCACGAGTTCTATGTCAAGAACTCCGATCAGGTTTACCAACACTTTGAACGTCATATCAAAATGTGGGGCGAAGAGTTTGTTGAATCTTTATTTGAAAACACTGTGTATTATGCAGACCAGTGTGAAGAACCTAACTGGATTGATCCTGCGATAAGCACTGGAGAAAAATCTCAGCTTCCCGAGTTTCCCTATAAAGACGAACCAGACTATCTTGACTTTGAAAAGTGGAGAGCTAGTCAGACGGGTTTCAAAACCACCAAAGTGATGGATGACCAAATTGCAGACGATGCTTTGTTTTATAGGTATCGATCACTTGAGGGTCTAGAAAAGAAAATTGAAAAGGGAAAAGTTCCAGAGGATGATTACGATGAGTGTGTAGAGCAAATGCTCGAAGAGTTCGACGTTCTTGAGTACAGAAACTTCAGCTCTTACATGCTCATCACCGCTGACTTCCTCAACTGGTGTCGAAAGAATATGATTGCCATCGGACCTGGTCGTGGTTCGGTTGGTGGTTCTCTTACGGCGTACGTCAACGGAATTCACCAAGCATATCCCAAGCGTTATGGTCTTATCTTTGCTCGCTTCTTGAACAAGTACAAAGAAGCCTTTCCGGATATTGATAATGATATTGCTCCATCAGGAAGAGCGAAGCTTCATGATTACTTACGTTCCAAGTATGGTGAAGGAAACGTAGCTCACGTTTCTAATATCAACACCATCACACCGAAGGTGTATGCAAGAGACATTGCTCGCGTATTTGAATTTGGTGGTCAAGGAAGATCTGTTGCTGCTGAGATTGGAAACAACATTGCAGACTCACTTCCTGATGATGTAAAGTCTATCAAGAAAGCTCTGACGGACGCTCCTCTCTTTGCAGAATACGCAAAGCAATATCCAGAGCTTGAAGAGTATGCGGACCTTTGTGGTTTACCAAGAGCGTGGTCAACTCACGCTGGTGGTATTGTTGTTTCTAAAAGGCCTTTAGAGGGATTGGTTCCACTTCGTCGTGACGCAAACGGTGCGCTTGTTCTGGAGTACGACAAGGAACTTGCTGAAGAAAATGGTCTGGTCAAGATTGATACTCTTGGCTTGGAGACTTTAGACATTATTGGTGAAACATATAAGCTTATCTTGGAAACGGGAAAGACGTTACCAGGAGAGCCCTTCGATTACGAAGTTGTTGATGATAAGACTTATCATCTTATTGGTGAAGGTGATACCTTTGGTGTGTTCCAACTTGGATCCACTGCTGTTCCTGTTTGTAAGAAAGTGAAGCCAAGATCGGTAGAGGATATCGCCCTGGTCTCTGCTCTTGTGCGTCCGGCAGCAAAAGATACGATTCCTGATCTTCTCAAAGTTCGTAATGGAGATGAGAAGATATCTTTGATGCATCCAACTCTTCATCGTGCTTTTGCCTCAACGTATGGATATGGTTTGTATGAAGAGAGTTTAATGTATCTGGCACAAGATGTTGCTGGATGGGATCTCCACGATGCGGATAAGCTTCGTAAACTTACCAAAGAGAAAGGTAAGAATCCAGAGAAGGTTGCGAAGTGGAGAGAGGAATTCATTGAAGGGGCAGTGAAGAACAAGGGCCTCACAGAAGAAACTGCAACAAGAGTTTGGGATGAGACTATTGCGCAGTTCGGCGGCTATGGGTTCAATCGTTGTTTGTACTTTTTAGAACCCATTGATATATACACTCCAGAAGGATCTTACCTAACAACCAAGCCAATTCAAGATATTCAACATGGGGAGTTCGTCCGCTCTAGGGACGAAGGTACTGGACAGGATATCTACATTGAAGTGATTGGTAATCATGATCATGGGGAGCTTGATGTGGTTGAGGTTGAGCTTGAAACTGGAGAGAGAGTAAAATGCACAATGAATCACAAGTTCAGAACTATAGAGACGGGAGAGATGTTGCCGTTACATCAGATTCTAAAGGACGGACTGTCTATTGTTGTAAGCGATGTCACAAGAACTTCTGGGGCCTGAGTAAAGCCGATAGTCATATCACAGATTGCAAGGTTAAGTATGATCTTTTACCAGAAGGTAAAGATTTTGTAGTTTGCAAGATATGTGGGTGGCACGCCAAGAGATTGGCTTCTCATTTGCGAGAGGTTCATGGAGTACAACCTGAAGAATATGATGGTGAAGTTCTCTGTGAATCTTCGAGATTGAAATATGAATCAACAGCAAAAGATAATGGTAATTGGATTACGCGAGCAAATGAACGTGGAGATGATCTAACCGATTATAAAGAACGAATGGGTAAGGCTGTTCGAGAATCCATTTTATCTTCTCCTGATGATCGAAAGCGTCGAGCACAGGTGATGTCTGATGTGAATAAGACAGATGCAATGCGTCAAAAGGCATCTGATACTGCAAAGAAAACATCAGCTCGAAAAGATATTCAAGAGAAACGCGCGGCTAATTTGAAGAAATGGCGTGATGAAAATCCAGATGAGTTTTATGAAAAATGTACCTTTCAAATGAAAGATTCTTGGAAAAGTAAGCCAGAACTATTGTTGTTTGATTTATTAAAAGATGTAAACGGTTATAGTTTTAAACAAAATCAAATAGTTAAATCAGAATTGTTTATTTCAAAGTCGAAACGTAAACAGGTTGATATTGGTGATAAGTCTAAGCGGGTTTACGTTGAGTTTGATGGACCACTGCATTTTAAACAAACTGGCTTGAATCAGCTCGAAGCAGTACAAGAAAAGGATCGTTTGTTAGATGAGCATATTATAAGACACGGATGGATATTGATACGAGTATCTTATGATCAATTTTCGTATCGCAAGTCTGATTATGGATTCAATAAAGAATGTATGGAAAAAGTGTTTGAAATATTGAACAATCCTAAACGAGGGGTTTATAAAATAGGTGAGCTATATGACTAAATATAAAAGAAAAGAAGTTGTTCTTGAAAATGTGTGCGGCCTAAATAAAAAGTTTACAGTAAATTTTGAAACTCCATATCAGCGTGAGTTGTTTAAAATCGAGGCCATCAATGATGTAAAGTTATTTGATCCAAGGAATATATGACTAACATCAAATCGGTTACTCCAATAGGAAAGGCTCAGACATATGATCTTGAAGTTAGGCATCCTGATCATCAATATTACCTTAGCAATGGAATGTTAACGAGCAACTCACACGCTACTCTATATTCGATGATTTCATTTCATACAGCTTATCTCAAAGCTAATTATTCCATTGAGTTCCTGGTCGCGAACTTGATATCCGAAGTTCGTTCGAATGCTAAGGCATCCAAAGATAATATCCTCAAGATCAAAGCCGAGATTCGAAATAAGAAGGTTAGGATTGTTCCTCCCGATTTGAACACGTCATCTTTATCATGGAAGATTGTTGATGATAATACTCTAATGACAGGTTTAGACTCTTTGAAGTATATGGGGCAGGATGCAATTCCAGAATTGATAGACAAACGTCCATTTGTTTCTTTTCAAGATCTAATTTATAGAACTGATTCTAGGAAGGTTCGCTCTCCTAGTATTCAAGCCATGGCGGCATCTGGCTCGCTTGATTCGTTTCAGATGGATCGGAAACAAATGTTTCATTACGCATCAGACTACAGAGCCAAATTGAGAAATCATATGGGTCGTCTTGAACGTCAGATTACCAAAGAATGGGCTGCGGTAAATGGTTATAAGAAGGGTGAGGATGAGCTTGGGATGTTTTGGTATAATTCAAACGGCCGACACAATCCTCCAAAGCTTAACCCGGAAGATCAGCGGGTCAAAGATCATGTTGCTCAGTTTCAATATCCTTTCCCGGTAGAGACGCCATGGACCATACAAGAACTCTTTGCTCTAGAAGATTTCTATATGGGTGAGGGAATAAGTGGAAATACATTCGACCGGTACCCGAAATTCTTCGACAAGAACAAGACAATACCATTTGCGGCATTGCAGCAGATGTTTCCCTGGGAACTTAAAAGCGATGATGAGCGCACAAACCGAAAAGCAAATACACACTATCTTGGTAACCAAAAGATCCGACCCATTGAAGCGGTGGTGACATCGGTCTTTTCTTTTATAGTAAAAAAAGAAGACTCACCTATCTTTGGTCAAGAGATGGCTCGCCTTACCCTTCAGGATCCTTGGGGAGATGAGGCGGCGATGCTTTGTTTTCCAGAAGCTTGGGATGGCATGAAGACCAGGATTGAAAAGGAACTCTCCAATGGAAAGCAGTCTATTGAGCCTGGTATTGCTATTCGTTTCCTTGGTTCATTTCAATGGGAAAATGAACATTCAACATCTTTTGTTCTTTCTGATATATTGGATTACAAAGCGCCTCCAAGTCTTCCGGAGGATAGATCTTCTAAAAAGGTTAAGATGCCCAGGGCAACAAAGATAAAGGATCTTTCTACTCTAAATAAAGAAGAGTTATTGATGGAACTTGAAGATGAAGCTTTAGATAATGGTTTTTCATCTATAGAAGATCCTGATATAGAAGATTGCAGTTTCCAAGTAAATAAAATAGGATAATTATGAGATGTATGTCTTGTGGTGCAAATATCCCTCCAGAGTGGGTAAATGCAATTCAGCGGAATGAATGTCCCGGATGCGGCGGGGAAATAATGGGAGAGTCTACACAAACTCTCTTGAAGGAGTTAGCCGAAGCAATGCAGAAGATGCCTAACGATCCTCAAGGCGTTGCTGGTTGGCTTATATCTAACTATAGGTTTCAGAAGATGGGGACTGCGGATCCCGTTGAGAAGTTCCATCGTAAAGGTGGGGGCGGTGGTCATATTGATGAATCTAATCTCAAGGTGGATCCTACATATAATGAGTTTATTAAGAGAAACAATGCTGGCAATCTAGTTGCTCGCGGTGAGCAGCTAGCCAAGCTCAAGCATTCTGGAAATGGAAAGATAGCAGAGCTTGCTTCTATGATACACGATGCTGGCGATCCTTATGGGGATGATACAACAACCAAAGCAATGCCAGATGTAGAAGACCAGAAAGCTCTCATGGAGCTTTCTGCTGCTGGTTTAAATCCATTTGCATCCAATCCAGTTGGTGGAATTACAGATCTTTCTCAAGCGATAGATCCTAGAGAGGTTGTTAACCTGATGTCACAAGGTGGTGATACACCTCTCAAGGAAGAGATTCTTCTATCACAAACACAAGAGGGGGTAAAGTATTTACAGAGAGATAGATTCAAAAAACTAAAAGCGCAAGATGCTATTACTGGTGGCGGAGCTGGATTATTTAGAAGGTGAGTAATGGTTGTTATTAGATCTAGTCAGGGAATAGATAATAAAGAATTTGAAGAGCTTCAAAAACTTGCGTCTAAAGGTATTACCGAAGATGAGCTTGAAGAAGTTGTTGCAGAATATGAAGAGGAGGATCAGAAGAAAATTGATGCTCAGGAATCATATGAGGTAATGAGAGAGAAGTATAAACAAGAAAGGGCTCAGGAAAATTTCAATGCGGGAAAGGGAATCTTTAAGAGGTCTGAGTGAGTAAGGCTACTGTTAGGATTATAGACCATAAAAAAGTTTTAATGACACCTGATGAATTTCGTTTTTATAACGATATTTGTAAAGGGTATGATCGTCCTAATTTTCAGGGCAAAGATCTTTTTCAAGATCATTTTGAGACAAACGAGGATGGTATTATTGTTTTTGTTAAGCCACCTCATAAAAAATATTCCTCATTAGAGGTTTTTACTTTTCTTATATCTCTACAAGTCAATCAGCAGTTGAGACTTGCTCAAGATCAGATTCATTCTCTTGTATCTGAAGCAGAGGAAAAATTCAAAGATAAGTTTAAAGAGTTTGATTCTCTACAAGAAAAGGTTAAGTTATTGAAAGAAGAAGTCGAGTACCTCAAGGGTAATTCTGTAAAAGGAAACTCCAAGAGGAGCGAGAATAATGACGGAACCAAATGAGAATACAAATGATTTTTTAACTGGCTTTGAAGAGAAGTATCATAAGGTGTTGAAACAATTAGACTCATTATCTAATGGTACCTTTGATGAGGATGAGGCACATAGCGTGGCTGCTTCATGCCTACTGGCGCAGGCAGCTTTACTTTCAGATCTTGCATCTTTTGATTTAAAGTCAAGAGCTTTAAAGCGTGATATAGACTTTGCTAAGGCAACAGCTTACTCGAACCTGAAGACCAATCCACCGGATGGAAAGAAGGTAACAGAAAGTGCACTATCACAACTCATAGCCATAGACTCAGAAGTAAAGCGCATCACCCAAGAGCAAAACATAGCCGAACGAGATTATAAGCATTTGGCAAACATTCACGCTCTACTCAAGGAAGCGCACCTTACTTTCCGGTCGATTAAAAAAGGAGTATAATGCCATCGAAGAAATTAACAGCAGAAGAAGCTGCATCATCAACAATAAATATTGCAGAGCTTGTAGCTAAGGCACAGGGTCGATTTGATAAGAAAAAATCTGCCATCGCAGCTCGTATGAGAAGAGGTGATGAGATTGTTCTTTCAGAAGATCCAAAGGATTACATCAGCTCTTCAGAAATTAATAAGTTTTGGAAGCCGCTGACGGGTATTCTTGGCGTTGCTTTTGGACGTATCTTTCAAATAGCTGGCAAACCAGACTCTGGAAAGAGTACTGCATCTATGTTAGTCATGAAGGCCGCACAAGATCAAGGCGTGCTGGTTATCCTTTGGGACTCCGAGGGTAAGTTCGATTCAGCGCGATATAGAGATCGCATGGGTGGAGATCCTGCACAATTGGCCGTAGCTCCCAGCCGAAACATCCTTGAAGGTGTTCAGCAGGTTGTTGCGTATGTCAAAGCAGCGAAAGAGATGAATCCTGAACAAAAGATTCTCATTGTTTGGGACTCTGTTGGAGCTTCTATTAACTCCGCAGAAGATGAAGAGAATGATGATTATAGTAAGCAGCCAGGCGTTACAGCAAAGGAAGTTTCCTGGGGCATTCGTAGATTCAATCAACTAATAGAAAAGTTCAGAGATACTAATGGAAATTATACCATTGGAGTTCTATGTATTAATCAGGTGTATGCCAACATTGGTTCTGTTGGATTCAAGCAAAAAGGAGGAGCTGAACTAGAATATCTTAGCTCCCTTATTTTAGAAATGTCGAGGAAGGCTACGCTCACACGTACTAGGAACAAGCAGAAAATCAAGTACGGAATTACGACCGTTGCAAGGGTTAAAAAGAATCACCTTTTCGGAGGTGATGATTGTGTAGCCGAATTGGATCTTGTTGTTACCGCCTCTGGTATTGAGCTTGCTTCAGAAACTAAGAAAAATGACCCTGATCTCGAAGGGTTAGACGAGGAATAAAATGGTAGGAATACCCCCAGTATCGCAACCATCTGATAGTAAGCCGATATATCTAATAGTAGCGAATGACTCTACTGAAAAGGATGGCATAGTTTACTATAAAACTAGGGCCTTGAATCAAGGCCCTGCCACCCTTGAATTTAGGGGATTTCAATTAACAAAAACACAAGCGGGTCAATTATTAAAAGATCCTTATGCAACAACAAATAGTGCAAAGACGGAACCAAAATCGGTTAACCGAATCATTCCGTGGCACAATATAATTCGCATAGAGAACACAACATACCAAAAACCGCAAGGAGAAAAATATGAGTAACAATACATCATCAGTAGGAATTAGAGCATGGGGCGCAAGCCCAAAACAGAAGCGTCAGTACGATGATGATCTTCCAAAACTGGACTTCATGAAGCTTCAGCCTGGAATCAACAACGTTCGAATTGTTTCAAACATCGGAACTTATTTCCAAGTTCGTTGGAAGGGACCAAGCTCCAAGAGAAGTTATGGCGACCGTATTCGCACCGCATGGCCCACCTATGGTGAGGACTGCCCAGTCAAGAAGTATCTTGGCAAAGAGGGTAAGGAGCGTCACATGGTTGTTGTAATTGACCGTGCAGATGGCGGGCTCAAGATCCTTGATCTTAGCCAGCTGACTGCTGAACAGGTTGAGACCAACCTGGAGGTTAAGAATTCAAAGCGTCCAGAAGGAAAAAAAGTCACACCTCGTGATTTTGATATCTCCATTAAGTTTGATCCAAAGAGCAAAACAGCCACTGGTTTCTACAGTGTTGTTGCTGACGATACCGATCCAATGTCAGAGGCAGATCTTGCACTGATTGCGGATATCGGTGGAGAGGATGTGCTCGATAAAATAATCAACAGGCAGATTGTTTGCCCAAAGCCTGAAACTGTTGAGAAGCGTCTTCGTGCGCTTGGATGGGACGGAACCTCCGCAGTCACTACTACAGCAGCCGCTTCGGCTGATCTGGAGGAGCCGGCAGAGGACGATTACTCTTTTCAGCGTCCAGCGGATTCTGAAGAAACAGATACAGCTGTAAACGAGTAATCACAGCTTTCTTTACTTAGCTTTGAAGGGAAGAGTTTCTTAGAAACTCTTCCCTTCTTTTTGTTTTGATATATTTGATATTATGATTTGGAATACTGAAGCTTGGGTACAGGAATCTGAACGAAAATATCCTGGAAGATTTGATTATAGTGAAACTGTTTATATAGACAGTTATCATAAAGTTAAAATTAAATGTAAAGATCATAATATATTATTTGAAGTTCAACCATCTTCATTTATAAGATCAAGTTCTAAAGGTCACTCTTGTCCTGTTTGTTATAGAAATAAAAATCTTACAAAAGAAGAATTTTGTTTGAAAGCACAAACAAAACATCCATTTATGGATTTTTCTAAATCAAAGTTTGAAAATATTAGAAATGAAATAATTGTAATTTGTTCAAAGCATGGAGAATTTTTAATACAGGCAAAAAAAGTTCTTTATGGTCAAAATTTAATTTGTCCAGGATGTATTAAAGAAGATATTTCTGGGTTTGATTTTGTTAAGTTTTATACAGAAAACCCTAAAGGACAGGAACCTGGTATTTTTTATAAACTGAAAGTAATACATAAACAAACAAAAATTGAATTTATTAAAATAGGAATTACCTCTTTGACATCATATCAGAGATATGATTTTTCAAAATATACAGATTTTGAATTTGATGTTATTGATGAAATTCATACAACTAATTTAGAATCTGCTATTTTAGAAAGACAATTTAAACAAGATAATAAAAGTAAAAGGTTTTTCTTACCAAGAGATATTGATTTTTGTGGTAGAAGAGAATTGTATGAATATGATGGGTATTATCAACTTTTACATTCTCAAGTTCAATTTATAAGAAATTCATTATTAGAAAAGCAAAGTGGTTTGTGTCCTGTTTGTAAAAGATTAGTTGTTATGCCAACACTTGATCACTATCACTCTAAAAAACATTTTGGTAGTGGTCTTGTTCGTGGAACTTTATGTAATACATGTAATCGAATTGTTGGTGTAATTGAAAATAATTTTTCTCGTAATAATATTGATTATTCTGATGGTCCAAATGTTCTTAGGAATATAGCTGATTATATACTTGAATCAAGAACAAGATATATACATCCAAGTGAAAAGCCAAAATCTCCAAGATTGATGAAATCATCTTATAACAAATTGGTAAAAGTAATTGATGGAAAGCAGAAGGTACCTCCTTACACCAAACGGTTCTCACGGAAATTGGAACTATTGTTTTCAAAGTATAAAGTGGAACCAACCTTTTACTAGTCGAGGTCGCTGCTCTTTAGATATGATAGGAAGATATGAACACTCATGAGGCGTGTAATATTCTAGGTGTTCCGTTAGGAGCGTCAAAGGATGAGATAAAGAAAGCTTTTAAAAAAGCAGCTGTTCTTTATCATCCTGATAAAAACAAATCAGATGGAGCTGAATTAAAATTCAAACAAATCAATGAAGCATTTCAGTTCCTAGAAAAATACGGATCAAGTACATCATCAAATCCATTCCATGATAATTATGATCATGGAGATCATTTAGCAGACGAATTACGTCGTCGTATGAATGATGTATTCAATGTTAATTTTGGGGGTAAAGATCCTTTTGGAACGCCAAGACAAGCTGGACCTCCACCAGTTGTAGTTTCTGTTGAGGTTTCTTTTGAAACCTCTGTCTTAGGAGGTCGAAAAGAAGTTGCTTTTGAAAGATTTGTTAAATGTGATTCTTGTGATGATGGAAAGATATCAGAGAATAAAACTATGTGCCAAAAGTGTAGTGGGCATGGAAAGAGAAAATATGGGAGCGATGGTCGTGAACTGCCGTGCACATCATGTAGTGGCACAGGATACAATGCTGTCAATGTAAATTGTACAGTTTGTTATGGTACGGGATCGGTAAAAAGCACTACAAAAGTAAGTGTAGCAATCCCTCCGGGAGCAGAAAGTGGAACAAGGCTTTCCCTGAAAGGAAAGGGAAACTATCTTTCAAAGTACGTCTCTGGTAATGTTTCTGTTATTATTTCCGTTGTACCAGATACAGAGATGCAATTGAATGGCAAGGATGTTATATCAGTAGTTGAGCTTAGCTTATTGGAAGCTCTAAAAGGAACCAAAAAGAAATTGAGAACGATAAAGGGCGAGAAGACTCTTTCGTTCAAACCAAGAACAAAACATAGAGATACTGTTAGGGTTGCTGGATTTGGCGTTCCACCATACGGTGTTCATTCATTTTTAATCAATGTTAACTATCCAGAAAATATAGATGACATTATAAATGTTTTGGAGCAAACTAACCAAGAAGAAATCTCAAGTAAACAAGATTAGGAGATATAGTGGATTTCAGATCATTTTGTGACAATAAAGGCTGCGGAAAAGAAATGCGGCCAGTTGTCGATAAAGAATCTTTGACGGCGTATTGTACAGAATGTGCAAAGCCGGTAGGTAATATTTCTATTTTCATGAGGCGTCAGCTTGTTTCAAATGGACAAGTAAGACGAAATGAGAAGAAGAAACTTGCATGGTCAGTTACATGTAACCATTGTAAGAAGGAAGGGCCTCCGTCATTGGATAAGGAAGGAAACACTTTGGTGTGCTCATTTTGTGAGAAACCAATTGATAATCTGGCGAAACCTTTTGCTCAGATGATTAAGGTGAACCTTCAAGCTCAGCGGAGAGCTAATGGACAATGAACTCGTTTCAGGAACATAAAAAGACACAAAAGTCACTTAAAAACATTCTGAAGGCATGTCAACATTTGTTGTTGACATCTAAGCATGCGGCCAAAGCCAGAAGATACCTAGATTCCCGCCTCAGTAAGGATGATCAAATTCTGTGGAGGTTTGGATACTTTCCTCAGGATGATGCTCTTAAAGAACTTACCTCAATGGTAAAGAAAGAAGAGCTGAAGCTAATGAATCTTTATTACCCAAAGTTCTTTGGTGACACAGCTCCTCATGGGCACTTCTCAGAGCACAATTTAATAATGCCTTTTTGTAATGCTCATCAAGATATTGTAGCTATTCTGGGACGGTGTCTTCTTTCCGAAGAGGAGCGTCAGGAGAATATGATTCCTAAGTATAAGTACTCTGCTGGGTGCCGGAAAGAGTTGTACGTTTATGGTTTGGATAAGGCTAAGAATGATATTCTTAAAAACGATTTTGTCATAGGGGTTGAGGGTCAGTTTGATTGCATCTCTATGCATGCTCATGGAATCAAGAACACTGTTGCTTTTGGTTGGGCTAATCTGTCTAGATATCAAATGTTTCAACTACATAGGTATACAAATAATATTTTCTTGATGTACGATAATGATGAGGCTGGTCAAAAAGCTAAGAAAAGAATAAAAGATAGGTATAAAGACTACGTAAATATAAAAGTTATTAGCCCACCTGAAGGCTTTAAAGATATTGATGAATTTTTTCGAGACTCTAAAGATAAAACATACGTAAAGTATGTTATAGATAGAATGAAGAGTTTCGGAGAAATGAATGGGAAAAAAATCTAATCGTTCAAATGGATACCAGTATTTATATACAGAACAGCCATATTCAAGTGAGATGATGGCTGAATTCTCAGAAGCTCAAGGGCTTGTTGAAAATTACAATCCAGAAGATAGAGAAAAGCTTTTAGACCTTAGAGATGATTTAAAGCTTGAATTTTGGAGATTAGCTAAAGAACACCTCACTGAGCGCCAGTTCCAGGTTATTGAACTTTTAGCTAGGGGATACACCCAGATAGAAATAGCTAAACAGTTAAATGTAAACCAAAGCTCTATTACTAAGTCCGTAAATGGTAATTGTGATTACCGAAATGGTAAAAAGATATACGGCGGTGCGAAGAAAAAACTCAGACGATTGGCAGATAAAGATCCCCAGATACAGGCAATAATTGCGCAGATAGCTGAGATACATGCTCTATATAATTGAGACTTGGCTCGTATGCGCGGAATGAAAAGACCCACGCATTTTGTGCTGTGGGCTTTTGTTTTTGTTCTATCACTACTTTTGCATCATTTTAGCGCAGACGCTTGCCAACCCCTATAAATAATTTGGAGAATCAATGAAGGATAAGTTCACAGTTAACTTTGATAATCTTTCTCAGACGTTACTTCCTCAGCGCTCGTATCGTCTAGCAGATGTTCAGAATCGTATTGAAAAGGTTGCTTATGACCTAGTTCGTTTTAGAGATAACGAAGACACCGAGCAGCTATGGAAGATTCAAGATGGTTCCGATGGTCCTGTTATTGTAGCTCTATATGGAGAGGACGGCGGTCTTGCTGTAGAGTCTAATAATGAAAAGAATGATTGGGATGCGCTTCCGGATAAGAGTGCTATGCACATTTATTACAAAGGCGAACCTCTTGTTTCTCTGTCTTCTAGTGATATGGGTATTCCGGAAACTGAATTCAATATTGCACGTAGGTGGTTACCAAAGAAATTGGCAAATGATGAGTCTCTTCAGAAAGAAATATTCTCCAAGGTGGCGGGTCGTTCTCGTGAACTTATTTGTCAGCGCTTTCCTGAGCTAAGGAAGGTTGCTGACTTTAATGGTATTGAGGCTTATGAAGATCATGAAATTCCTCAAGAAGCACCTAATCATAATATGGATTATGACGATGCGGAGGTGGATAGCATGGTATCAGAGTTATTAAATCTTTATGATGAGAAGCAGATATCAAGAGCCAAGCTTGAAGGGGTCATAAAGCAATTGGTTGCTAATGCTGCAAACACAAACATCAAGCGTGGGAAATAAGGGAAAAGTTATGGATATTCAAGAGATTAGTTCATTGATTCAAAAGGCAGCGGCTGCTGTCGAAGCAAACGAAAAGCTTGCCCTTCCTATTGTTGCTGCAAAGGCACGTCGTGAAGCACAAGCCAGACCAACAGATACGGCTCTTATCAACGCATCTCAGGTCCTAACAAAGATGGCTTCTAACCAAACATTCATCTCCAAAGATGAGCTTCGTCAGGTTGTTGAGCGATTCAGCGCGTCTCATTCAAAGCTCTCTTCTGTTTTTGCTGAAGAGCTTGGTAAGCAAGCTGAACGCAAGCCACAGACATTTGTTCGTGACTCCAATGAAGGAATGCCTCTGGATCGGGACTACGCTAAATTTGCAGACCCAATTCTTTCTAATGCACTAAGTGGTGCTTTTGCAGCAACCCCTAGAGAGCAGATTTACAGTGCAACTGATTCACAAAAAGCACAAAGAGCTGCTTATGCTCAGCTAATTGGAATTGGAATTGAGCCAAAGGACATCACTACATTTGCCGGTCGCCAAGATCTGATCATTGTCCAGGCTTCTCACGAAACCCCAAAAGGAACAGCTTTTGCTCTTATCCCTGTAGAGTTGAGAGAAGGTAAGGCCATTCTTCCAAGTCTCTTCCTTTCTAGAGCGGGCTTTGAGGATCTTGGTAAGCAAGCCTACCAGAAACACATTATAAATACAGCTGGAAAGTCCTTCCGTGTAGATGGTTCTAGACTTCTCGATGTGCTTGAACGTGTCAAGAAGGGCTCAGAGAGTATCGTCAACGAAGTAGAGCTTGCAGCTATCAAGGTCGCTTCTGAAACTGGAACACCAGCAATCGATCAGAATTCTTTGCTCTATGCACAGATGGAAGATCCACATGCTGATATTCAGCTGCCAAAGATGGCAGCCACAGAAGAAAGCAAGTTTGCTGAAACTCTTGGTAAGCCAGATGGTATAGCAAGATTCATTCATGGTGACCGCGTCGTTGAGGCTGGCCGCTCTATGCTTGTTCGCAAGTTTTCTGAGATGGGCTATGGCTCAGTACAGGTCAAGGTTGCAGACGTTGAAGAGGGTAAGGTTTTCTATGCCGTAGCTATCGGTGTTGGAACTGGGCTCAAGGTACCTGTTGAAGTTACTGGCAATATGATTCTGCCACCAAAGGTTGTTTTTGCTAACGATGCGGTAACTGCATTTAGCAAGAGTGCAATCGATGAGGTTGTAAAATCTGGCCTGGGTGGAAACAAGAGAGCGCTTGCAACTGCATCTCCTTGCTACGGAATGAAGCCAACCGAGCTTCTTGACGTTGTGAAAGAGTCTGTTGCTGAGGGTAATTATCTCAGAGCTGAGGATGCAATCAATGTTCTTGGTGAGGTTGACCCACACGCACAAAGAGTTGCTATTGCTCATATGATGATGAACATGGGTTGTGAGACTGGCAAGCAAGACCCTTATGAGAGTGAGCATCAATCAATGCGGCGTCTAGCTTCTCAACCAGTTCATGACACACCACAGTTCATGACTCATAAGATTTTCTTTCCAGAAGGCGCATAAGGAGAATGATGTCTGTTTCAATAGATTTGAGAGTTCTAGCTTCTAGACTAGAGAAGAACTCTGATGATTTGCTTGTTCGAGCTTCAAGCAAAGGACCAGAGGTTTTTGAAAAAGTAGCTACTGCAATTGCTGCTGCATCTACGTTATTGGAGGAAGTTGCCGATGACATGGATAAGCATGCAGAGTTTAGTATCACTGAGCAGCAGCTCAATGAGATAGCTGCTCTCGCTTCTGCTTTTGATGAGAGTGGTGATCCGCTACTCAAGAAGCAGGCATCTGTTCTGGACGAACTTCTACTTTCGATTGCAGCTCCAAAGACTGCTGCTTTAGAATCTAGAAAAGTTTATGATGATGAGATTACTCGTCTTCGTGAAGAACGTCGTAGGCTAAGAAGGGAGGAAGCTTATCAGAAGCCTGCTCAGGCTCATGCGGCTATGCACAATCAGAAAGAGCAAGCAAAGGCAGTGGCTCAGCAAGTAAAGAAGTATGTTCCTCTTGAGGCACCTCTTCAGACACGTTACCCACCAGATCGTCCAGGCGGACAGATGACACGTATCACTGATCATGTTTATCAGGATATTGTGACTGGTATCATTTATGATTACAAAGCTGGATACAAAACACAGAAGGGTAATGAAGTTCCTGGTGGAGCTGTAGAATATCAGACAAGAGATTTCGGTGATGTTCGAAATCAGGGAGCTTCTTTGTTTGAGACTCGTGAGTCTATCAACAATAGATTTGCTAGTGATGATTTCAATCACCTCAAGAAGTATGCAATGGGCGAGCAGATTGCAGCAGCAATTCAGGTTTGCCGCGATGCAGCTCCTGATCTTTTGGAAGGAGCGCTTGATTGCGCTTATGATGATGGTCTATCAACAACAGAAGTTGCTAACATTCTTGTAGACTCTTTAGATCAATACAAGGGAGCATCTAGCGATAAGGTAGATCAGATTCTAAAGGCAGCTGGTGATAATTTTGGTAATCTAAAAAAAGCACAAGGGGCAAGTAACATTGCAGTTGCGTTGAGCACCATACAGGAGCTTGCCCCGCATCTGCTAAAAGGGGCCGTTGCAAAAGCAAAAAAAGCAGGGCTTGATGACTATCAAATCAAGTACGTTCTTTCTTCTGACTTTGTAACAAAGTTTGATAACCCTGGCGATGAATTAAAGATTGCTAAAGAGATCATTCTTCCTCAACTAAGATCTCTAGGTTGGGATGATTTGGTATCTACTCATCTCAAAGCTTTAGCTAGGATGGGGGTTGATAAGAATCAACTTGCAAAAGTAGCTAGAAGTTCTAGCCCATTAAAAAAAAATTCTAAACTCAACTCTCTAGCTAAAATTCTAAAAGAAAGTCAGTTGAGAGAGTTTGAATTTGAGGGAGATCCTAATTTAGATATTGAACTCGAACTGGACGAACCACAGGAGTCTGGTTTGGAATTAGCCGTTCAGCCAGAGATATCTCCGGCTCCAACAGGTTTTCCATCTTTCCTTTCTCCAAAGGCACCACAAGTCCAACCTGCTCCTGAAGTTCAAGAGCCAAAGGTTGAGGAAGCTGTAAAGCCAGAGTCTAAGCCATCATTTCTAAAGAAGGAAGTGGAGCCAAAGACAGGCCCTGTAACACCATTTTCTAATCCAGGTCTTTGGGGTAGCGCATATGATATGGCTCTCGAAGAGGTAATGGATAAGAAGAAAGGATGGAGCTTCATGCGTCTGTTGAATAAAGAGAACAGCGATGGAACTCCGAAGTACACAGAGAAGCAAAAGCTTCTTATGACTATGGAAAGAATCAACCAAATCATGAAGAACAATGGTTTTGTTGGTGCTTATGAAAAGGCTGACATTCCAGAGGGTGATGATGCTGGTTATAAACCAACAGAGTTTGGTTATGTAACTAACAAAGATGTTTTTGAGTACAAGAACAAGCACAAGAAATCTGTCCATGAAAAGGTAGAAGAACTTGGCAAGATCGAAGAGCCATCTCCAAATGAAGTTGCAAGTTTCGAAGGTGAGCCAACAACTAAGAATAGTGTTGTCAACTGGCCTAAGTACATGGAAAGTACTGGTGTAAATATTACAGACGAAGCTGCTGAAAAGATTGATGGTGAAATAGCTAAGATGTGGCCAGAGCAGTTTGCTAAGTATAAAACTCTGTTCAATAAGTTTGAGTTTGGTACAACAAAAGAAATGCCACAATTCAATAAGCTTCCATTGCCTGTTCAAGAGAAGCTAAAGACAATGTTCTTTTTGAAAGAGAAAACGCCGGCAATTCTTGAGAAGTATCCAATGATGTTGGCTGAGGTTTTCGCTACTCGTGATGCAGATGAGAAACTTAGGTATGCAGAAAATCTTGGTGGAGAAGAGGGTGAAAAACTCAAGAGCGAAGCTATCTATATTAGCGATTTGATACAATCAGAAGATCCAATTCTTTTGAAGATGTACAAAGAAAAGATTGAAAAGTATACATTGTCTGAAGACGTTATGTCAAAGATGAGATCTTATGTTCTATCATCTGGTTCAGCGCGTGAAGCTGAAAACATGTTAAAAGATATACGTACAGCTGTATTCAAGAATACAATCGATAGAGCTTTGACACAGAATAATCTTCCTTCATTTTTCAAAGAAGAAATTCCTACACTGACAGATTTTGCCGAGAAGCTTGAGAGTCTTGGAAAGAAGACATCGGTTGTAAAGCAAGAACGAAAAAAGAATGAACTCAGGAAAAAGAACGAAGCACCAAAGAAATTGATTGATATTCCAACAGATGAAAATGGTGAAGAGCTTATTCCAATCTGGGATATGGGCCAGCCATATATGGAAGCTTTGGTTGAGGCTTACAAAGAGTTCCCACCTGACTTGGAAATGTCAGAGGGTTCTAAGTGGCCAACTGATTTGAATTCACCAGAGCGTGATGAGTTTATGAAAGACCGTGGCTTTGTTCCTCCAAGTGCGAAGGTAATTGCAGGAAGGGTAAGTATCAATAACCTTATCTCTTCAATGGATGGTGTTTGGAAGTCTCTTGGAAAAGGCGAAGATGGTAAGTACAAAGGCAAAGCGCTTGAGTACTCAACAGATCCTATTGTAGATACAGGAAACTTTAAGACTCTATTTACAAATCCTGAGGAATACCTAAGAGCATATGTAAATGCAAAGAAACAGAATCCGTTTGAGCGTACAGAGATTCCTAAAGAATTTGCTCAAATAACTGTTAGTGAGCCAGAGGATATGCCTTATGTATCTGATGCTGTAAAGGTTAAGATTGCTGACCTGGTTGGTAATGGAGTTAGAGATGATAACATTATTGATGTTATGTCTAACCCAGCAACCAATGGAGTTGGGCGAGCAATATCTGTAGAATACCTAAAGCCAATCATTTCATGGATGAAGTCAAATAAGAATCTACAGGGTATGATTTGGAGCATGGCTCTCAAAGGAAAGTCAGCAGAAGATGTTATGAGTGTTGTTTCTGAAAAGTATCCAGGAGCACAAATCAAGCCAGGAGTTATAGAGTTCTTTATAGATAGGGTTCGTGAATCTATGGCGCGTCAGGTTGAGTCAAATAAAAAGATTGATGAAGCAATGGAAGCCGAAGGATTCTTCCCACCAAATAAAGAACTCATTGGTAACAAGAGTACGGCAGATATTTTAAAGCAGAAAGGAAGGAAGAACCCTTATCAAGATTTGATTGGTCTTAGGTCCATGACAGATATGCAGTAATCTAAGAGAAGGCAATGAATGTCCGATTTCAAGAAAATTATAGATCATCCAGAGAAGGAAACTATTATATCGAAGCTAGTAAGCGGAGATAGTTCTAAACTCGTATCTAAATATCTAAAGGACAAATACCCCGGACCAGACGAGAATCATCTAAGAATTCCTGCAACAACGTTGCAGGAGTTTTTGGATACGTATGCAGATCATCATGGTTACGTAAAGAAAATTGTTCAGCGTGATACAGATTCAAAACTTGATAAGCAAATCAAGGAATCACTTCTTGACAATCGTGCTTGGAAAGAACGTGTTCTGGATGGAGTTAATAAAGAGATTAACTACATAGAAAGACTGAATAACGTTATTACAATTCTTGAAACGAGAGCTGAGCAGATTTTCGATATGATTCAGGGTGATCCTGAAGATACTCGAAAGGCAGATTATATATTCACAAAGTACATGGAACTCTTAATGGCCGCTTTGGAGAAGGCGGACAAGATCAAGAATGATCGTCCTGATGTACGTATAGAGCACACGTACACTGTTCAAATGGTTGAGCAGCAATCCGTTGCTTTTCAAGAAGCAATCCGCCGAGTACTTGAACGTCTTGGTCCGGATTATACCTCTTTGTTTATGGACTTATTAAATGAAGAGATGCAAAGGTTGAATCCTAAAGATATAAATCCTGTACCAACACAAAAAGAGATTACAAGAGAAAAAGAATCTTTAGCTAAACTCAATGAAAAGGTTGAGGATTTTGATAGAGAGGTTTCTGAAGAAGTCTTTGATGAAGAGGAGGATAACAATGACGATGAGTAAACATCTTCAGAATCAATTAGATTCAAGTTATTGTGATCTCTTACCAGATAATATTAAGAAAGATCTTGAATCAGAATATATGACGATGTCATCTGTTGGTGTTGATAATGATGAAGACCAAAACAAATTCTTCATGATATTAAACCATGTTCCACAGGTAGCTAAATCTATATTTGATATAGTACTAAATAATAAAACCGCTCTAGCAATAGCTGCGGAAGTGTTTAGAAACAAAGAAAAAATACCAATAGATACACTTTTAGGGCTAATAGAAGCTATTGATTTGGCATTAAAGAAGATGATGCCTTTTGATATTAGACCTAAAATTGCCTACCCGCAACCAAACAGCCGTCTAGAGCTTCCTAGATATGACCTGACCAGATGGGTATCTGCTACTCATAAGATATACTCATTGGTAGCAAAAGGTCATTCAGAGCAGGAGGCTCGACAGATTGTTTTGGGTTCGTGGGATAAAAGGGAAAAAATGGATTATGATCAGTGGGTAAAATTCTACAAAGAAAAAACACCAGAGAAATATCCAAAGCTAGCTTCATTCAATTCTGAATTGATGTTGGCTGGGGTGCCAGCGAATTCTTTGAAAGCTGTCCTACCAGCTCCTTCTGGTTTTGGTTACAACAGAGTTCCTCCGGGACTTCCACAGAATCTTCCGCAATCTACAAACGATGTTAGTGATGTGCGTGATAAGATTGAGACACAGAGATCCAAGATTATTTCTCGTTTGAACTCCGCAGAGAAAATGCTTGCATCTATGGACGGTCAATTGTTTGCTGGTGAAGATCAAGAGTTGATGCTGAAGCTTCTACAGGATTTGAAGAGAAGAATTCAGACTGCAAACAAACTAACTGTAAAGTCATCACTATTTGAAGATCATATTTTTAGAACAGCGAACCAGCTTAGGTTCCAGGGAAAGAATAAAGCTGCTGGTTTCTTTTTCAAGATTGCTCAGCTTCCTCCACTAGGAGCACCTCCAGGCGGAGGCGCTGGTGGGTTGTTTGGTGGTCCAACAGATGATTCTGGTGGGGATTCTCTAACTCCAGCACCTTCCGGAGATAAGAAGGAGACAGAAGAACTTCTCAGAGAGTTCTTTGATAATCTCAAGCGTGGTGTCAATGACAAGGATGATACTCCAGAAGAGAGAGAGAAGTTGGAACAAGAGGAGGCACAAAACCAAGTACAACCGGCTCCAGTTCCTTCACCAGCACCAGAGGTTGCGGTTTCAGAGGAAGTTCAAGAACCAGAACTATCTGAAGATGGTAAAGCTGCATCTGCTTTTGATGAATACCTCAAAATCGGTTCGGGTATTTGGAAGCAAGCTCAGCTACCTCCAAGACAGCAGCCGCTAAAGCCAGCAGCTCCTGCGAAGCCGGCAAGCGTAGAGATTGACGGTCCAGAAGGACAGGTCATTCCTAACGACAACACAGATGAAGTAATTGATGCGGCTCTAAATAGCATCACAGTTCAAAATGTTATTCGCAGACTAGAGATGCTAGTTAGTATTTACAACCAACGTGAAATATCAAGACAGTTAGCATTCCTTGATATTATGATGGACCGTCTAGGACTTGCTTCATTCTTCCCACAGCTCGGTGAAGCAATGGGTAAGGCTCTTGAGGGTAATCAGTATATTGGCAATCGTCTAGAAGAGATTCTTGGTAAGCTCAAGGGTTCTGTTAATGTTCCTTCAGCTACAGAGTGGGTTGATACTCCAAGGCAAGACAACCCAGCTACAGCTGGTATTAGAAATAGGCTGCAACAAGAAGAGGACCAGGAAGAGCAACGTAAGGAAATGCGTAAGCAGAAAGATCTTGCAAAGATGCAGCAAGGTCAATCGGGTCCTAACACAGCTCCTGTCGCAGATGGAAAGGTACCAGAGGTTGAGATTAGGGAACCTGTCTCTCGCGTAGAAAAACAACCAGCAATTCAGACAAGGTGATAGATGGGAACTCTCAAGGATACCCTTCTACAAATCAAAAGGCTAGCTGTAGATAACAGCCTTTCTGAACCCTATATAGTAGGTGGGCTTCCGCGCGACAAAATTATGAATAGGATTGAAAAAATCAATGATGTGGATTTGACATCAGGTGATGACTCTATTCATAAACTTGCTGAGATTTGTGCAAATCATTTTCAGATAAACCCCATGCGTATGCCTGATGGTCACTTTCAGTTATACATTGAGGGTATCAAATATGATTTCTCATCTAATTATAACTCTCCTGATGTAGACTACTTTCTAAACAAAGCTGGTATAAAAGAACCAACAGAGATGCAGAGAGAGTTATTTAGTAGAGACTTTACTTGCAATACTCTTATTCTTCCTTTGAATTTAAGAAAAATTGTGGACCCAACAGGTTTGGCTTTGGATGATATTTCCAGAAAGATTCTTCGAACCCCACTACCTCCAAGAATTACTCTAAGAGATGATCCTAAAAGGGTTGTTCGTGTTGTGTACCTAGCTGCAAAGCTTGGGTTTGCGGTAGAGAAGGATATTATTGTGTGGGTTAGAAATCATCCTGATAAAATCAAACAAGATGTGAGTGCTGGTTTTGCTAGAAGAAAACTTGCGGATGCTACTAGGGAAGATCCGCAGAAAACAATTGCTCTTATGAACTCTATGAATCTTTGGAATGTTGTAGCGATTCCTAAAATTCTACAACAACAAAGAGGCGTTTTATGACAAAGAAAGCTTATTATCAAGGAACCTCTGATCCTGATAAGGACGAGGGACAAAAAGATACAGCCACTCCAAAAGAGAGGCAGGATAGAGATACTAGAAAGCATGTTCTTTTTAGGAACTATGATTATACAAACGAAGAGGCAAGTGAGATATCTCCTGGTGGGGGCTTGTATCATGGCCGTATGGATAAGTATAAATCTGTAAAAGACTTTCGTAACAAGAAGAAAAAAGAGAATGAGAAGCTTGATAGAAATTCTCAGACTCAGACGTACGCAGAGAGTAAGATTGATTTGATTTCTAGATTTTCATCTGTGTTTTTTGAGGCCTCAAAGAAATGACCAAGGTTCATCTCAAGCTAGCAGAGATTCGTAAGAACAATGATTCTCCTTGTCCTTTCGGTCTACCTATTCCTTTTGGTTGTAGGTATGCGGGAAAGAACGTGGAAAGAATGGCTCCACTGGATATTATGGGCGAAGAAGCTTCTGATGAAGAGAAGGAGCAGATTGGTTCTGCGAATACTAAATTGCTGGCTTGGAATCTTCTCAGGTCTACTGAGGAGCCCTCGGTATGTCCCTATGCTGGACATATCCTTCAGGAAAAAGAGGCTGTTGAGTGTAACTATAATGATACAGCTCCCGGCCAGGGCCCGGCTCAATCATTGAATACATCCCCATTTTACGCGAAGGTTTTCACAGATTCAATCAATGGGTTATATACATATCCTGTTGGATTCTATTCCGATTATAATGTTAGTAGGAATCTTTATTTCGGAACATATTCATTACAAGGTGCAGCAATAGCTGAGTTTATCAAAATGGCCGCAGATGAAATTGTAAAAGGCCCAAAATATACGAATACTTCGGAATAAGTATTGTAACAACATTGAGGTTGTATGGTAGAGAAACATGCGCAGAATACAGATATAGGAGATTTGAATCTCGGGGAGTTTTTGCTGCCTGTAATGGATGGTGAATTTCCACCTCTTGAGGTTGGTGATAACATAGAAGTATCTAGTGACGAACCAGATGAAATTGTCTTTTTTCTTGATGATATTCCAGGCGCTCCGGATGCAAAAGAAATCATTGTAACCAACGATGAAGATCAAGCTGTAGAGGTTGATGCTGACGAGCCTGACATGTGGAGGTGGGAACCTTCTGGCTTCCTTGCTTGGCTTCAGAAAATGTTCGATAACATTCCTAAGCACTCTGGTTATGACTCTACTGGTTTAGAAAAAGCCATCTCTTATTTTGAGGCTTTGGATAAAGAGATTACAAAAGCAATGCGTACAGACTACAAGAATCAAATTGATTCGGCTCAAGCTGAGAAGGCAAGAGAGCAAATTGAAAATGGTCTGGAACGTTTGATTGATCGTCTAGAAAAGATCAGGACAGAGAAGTTCAAGAAGGGTAAGAAATCCAAGTCTTGGGCAGAGGAATCTGGTCTTGTAAAGAACGCTCAAAAGGCTACAAGAATCAATGGAATTACTATTACCGTTCCTCTTTTGATTTCACGTATTGCTCGTGTTTGTATCAATGGAATGGTTTCGGCCGGTCATGATATCGAAGATATGTATCATCGTCAGGTTGAGGAATATAGTTTAGACAAGCGTGAACAGGCCGAGCTTTCACAGCTTCTCGCTGATATGGGTTACCCAATGATGCAGGATCGCGGATATCCTCCAGGTACACCAGTTGAGATTTGGCGTAACGATAACTTTGATTGGTCAGCTCAGTACAGAGGATAATATGAGAAACAAGTATAATTCATTTTATAGAACCGATGAGATTAGTCGTGAACCAAACAAACGTGTTAGTTGGTTGGATTCGCTTGCAGAAAAGATGGCTGTTGAGGAACAGGCTTCTAAGTTTGATAATCAAATCAAAAACGCATCCAAGACTGCTGTCGAAGTTTCTCGTGACCGCAATATTGGGCCATCTGTTTATGAGATGATGTCTGCTATTGTTTCTGGACCCAAGCCAAAGTTCTCTTCTGTTGAAGAGGCGGTAAAGGATTACCAGGAGCGCACAGGTCTGTCTCAGTATCTAAAAGCACAGACTGAAGAGCAGAAGGCTGCTCTTGCTTCTGTTATTGTTCAGGCTGGCGATCATGAAGATTGCGGTAATGCAGACTGTGCTGAATGTGCAGATGCATCTAATGCTGATGATGAAGATGAAGCTGATGTTGCGGATACTGAAGATGATAAGGAAAGCTTATCTGATATTATAGAGATGTTCCTATCTCCAAAAGAAGATAAGGATGACATGTCTGTTCCTGATCTTGATATGGCTTTCGATCTAAAAAAAAAACTCTAACTGAACCTGACGTAGCTCTAGTTGAATGGAATCCAAAAGAAAATCAATTGGAGGCCAAAGCAAATGACGAGGGAAAACCAGAGTTGGTTAGAAACAATCCAGCTGTAGAACACTTTATTGTAAACATGATTGATACAAATCATGGTATTCAAGTTCCAGCTCTTATACATTCTTTAGTAGAAACATTTTCAAGAGATGGTATCTCTCAAGATGTTGCTTTTAATAAAGAATTCTTACAGTGGATCAATCAATTACTAATTGATAAGTCTGATGTAAGAGATCATACACCATCTCAAATTGGGCGTGGAGTAGGTACTCAGATAGATTATTCTGGAGAAAAAGACTCAAATAGAGATCCTTTTACACTACTTGTGCCTGATAAAGGTATGTTTTAATTAGATTTCTACTCATTTGTTAATATTTAATAGAGATATAGGCATACTCTATTTGACAAATGAGGCATTATGAGACCAGGAGATTCTGGATTTTCGAATTTATTCAATCAATTTCGCGACGGTATTATGCGGGTGGATCCTGTATATTTCTGCGCGAAATACTTGATGGTAGATGGTAAACCACTTCAGCTTGAGGGCACGGGATACAAACCATTTGCTGACATATATAGATACATAGGGCTAAAGGCAATTGAGCCTGATGCAAAGCCAGTTGTTTTGGTAAAGGGCCGTCAGGTTGGGGCCACAACAATGGCAGCAGCTCTTGAGTGTTACTTCACCGCATGCGGACTCTTTGGAAACAATGAGAGACCTCCCATGCGGTTGATTCATTTATTCCCTACGTTGTCTTTAGCGGCAGCGTATACAAAGGATAAGCTTGATCCGATTCTTGGTCAGGCAAGACCGGTTGCCGGAACATTGAAGTCTAATGGACTTCCAAAGTCATTCATGGAAGCTAGATTGGATTCTGCGAATCCATCAAACAACTCCATGCATTTCAAGAAGTTCTTGCAAGGTAATCAGATATGGATTGAGTCTACTGGTCTAGACGGTGACCGTATTCGTGGTCGTCAATTATGTTTAGAAACTGAATTACCAACACCAAATGGTTTTATTAAACTTAAAGATTTAAAAAAGGGAGATCAGTTGTTTGATGAGAATGGTAACATTTGTAATGTTACTAAACTTCATCCTATAAATGAATCACCAGAATCTTATAGAGTTACATTTGATGATGGTACTCAGATAGATGCTTGTGCTGAGCATTTGTGGGGAACACATACAAAATATGAAAGAAAGAATTGCAAGCCGTTAGGTATTAGAAATACAAAAGAAATTCTTGATACAATTAAATGTGCTGGTGAGTCTAATCACTCAATACCTCTTTGTGGACCTATTCAGTATTCTAAAAAAGATTTTGATTTAGATCCTTATTTACTGGGATTATGGCTTGGAGATGGTGATAGGTACGGAAGAATAGAAACAGCAGATATTGAAGTTCTTAGTGATTTTGATCATAGGTTAATTGAATCATCTGTAAATCATAAATCTAATTTTGGTATTTCAAAATCTAATTCATATAGAGTTATTGGACTTACAACAGCATTAACTAAGTTAGGGCTTGTATATAATCCTGGTAAGAAGTTAAAAAAAGAAGGTAAAGGTTTTTATAATAAAAGAATACCAAGACAATACCTTGAGGGTTCCTTTAATCAGAGATTAGATTTACTTCAAGGACTTATGGATTCGGATGGTTGCTGTAATAAAGATGGAAGATGTGAATTTGTACAATGTGAAGATAGATATAATCTAATCAAAGATGTTCAAGAACTTGTACACTCACTTGGAATAAAAACTTCATTGTATAAAAAAGAGTCTTGGAGATATAATGTAAGATATCAAGATAAGTATTCATTACAATTTTATACAACACTTCCAGTTTTTAAATTGAATCGTAAGTTACAGAATTTGAAAGTAAAACTTACAAAATCAAATAAAAGATTTATTAAAAATATAGAATTAATAGAACCAAAACCTATGAGATGTATCACTGTTGATTCACCATCTCATTTGTATTTAGTTACAAGATCATTTATTCCAACACATAATACAGTAGATGGAGCACTGTTTGATGAGGTTCAGGATATGCCTGATATTGCCATCGGTGCTGTTACAAAGATTCTTGCACAGTCAAGATATGGTGCTCGTGGTGAAGGTGTTCAGGTTTATTTTGGAACTCCTAAAACCAAGGGCGGATCATACTGGGAAATGTGGCAGAATTCAAGCCAGAACTATTTCCATTTGCGATGTGAAAGTTGTGGAAAGTACTTCCCTCTTTATCGTCCAGATGTGAGATGGGAGGATGTTTGGATTTATGGACAAACAGTAAAGTGTACAGAGTGTGGTTGTGAGCAGGATAAGCTTGAAGCGCAAGAGCGTGGAAAGTGGATACCACTCAATGATCCTGAGAAGTCAGACTTTGTTGGTTATCATATCAACCAGTTGTATATCCCAGGTTTTATGAGAGAGACCATTGATAAAGCAAAGCCAGAACGCAACCCAATTAATACAGAACGCATTTATATGAATGAAGTTCTGGGTGAGTTTTATGATGGTGAGGGTGGTACGATTTCCTCTGAGGAGATTAGAGAGAAGTGTATTGATAAAGGTCGTTTGATGCAGAAATACATCATGCCGGAACAGAACAAGCGCGTTTACGGTGGATTCGACTGGGGTCAAAGAGGAGCTTTGGAACAGATGCTTGGACGCGGTGGGGGTAAGAAAGGTTCTTATTCCTGCGCTGTAATTCTTACAGTGGAAGGTAATATCTTCAATGTTGAATTTGCAACACGTCTTAAGAAGCCAGATCCAAACTACAAAGAGAGTACTGTTGAGGAAATGTTTAGACGTTACAATCTAACTCTAGCAGTTGGAGATATTGGTGATGCTTACGATCTTACACACAGACTACAAAGAACATATGATGAAAAGTTCTTAGCATCTCGTTCATCTCATAGAGTAGTTGGACATATAAAATACTCAAGAGATGAGTGGCCAAAGACAATTGTATTTGAGAAAGATTATTACATATCAGAAATTCTTGGATTACTAAAAGAGGGCAGAATTAAGTTCCCAGGAGGAAGCTTACACAGACTTGAGTGGCTTATTGAGCATTGTGCCTCTATGGATATTAAAGTTACCAAGGATAAGTCTGGTGAGCCTCTCAAGAAATATGTTAAAGGTTCTGGGGCAAACGATGGTCTTATGGCTCTTTTGAACGCTTATCTTGCTTGGAAGTTTGATGTTACTCAGGGTTTCTCTATTACCAACCCACTTCATATGAAATATGAAATAGCACAAGAAGCTAAACCTATTCAGGCTGTAATTGGATATATTCCTAGAATGAACGGTCGTGGATGATATAGGGAACAATAATGGTAGATATCAACAATGATAAAACACGAGCTGAAGAGCTGTTAGAACAAAACAGAAATAGACGTGCTCGTGCAGAGGAGTTGATCAAGAAGAGAGCGGCAATAGCTGGAACTCCTGAGGTCACAAACCGAATGGCTAGAGCTGTATCAGATGAGCGCAGAGAAATCATGGAGCTTCAATTAGAAGCTGGTGAGTTCCGAGAGCAAGGCTCTGGGTACTCAAGTAATTCTCAGAGTGATAAGGGAAAGATACGAATGATACAAACACAAGCTGGTGTTGTATCTCACAATGGCAAGGGTCTTTATAAAATGGCCTCTGGTGTTGGAAACGTATCTTCTGGAGGGTCTGGTTGGAGAGGCTCGAATGATTCTTCTCGACAGTTACCAGAGGTGTACTCACCTCTATGGTTGAACTCAAACCTCAACCTACCTCGTGACAGACCCACAATCAATGCGTGGTCAAGATCATTCTTTGCACTAAATCCAATTGTACATAATGCAATTACACTTCATTCAACATATCCAATTGCAAAACTAAATATCAAATCAAAGAATCCTAAAGTGGAAAAGTTTTTCTCTCAAATGATTGAAGAAATTGATTTGATGAATATGGCAGTTCTTGCGGCGCAAGAGTTTTGGATTCTTGGAGAGGCTTTCATTTATGCTGAACTTGATGAGTCTAAGGGTAAGTGGTCTCGTCTTATGATTCTAAACCCAGACTATGTAAACGTTCAGCGTTCTGTTATTGCTGCTGAGCCAATCATTTCCTTGAGGCCGGATGAGAACCTTAGAAGAGTTGTCAATGGCAATCAACCATCTGATATCCAGCAAAGAAAGCAATTAGATCCAAGCATTGTGGAGCATGTTCTTCGCAATGAGAATATTCCACTCAATAACTTCTATGTTCATCATATGGCAAGAAGAATTTCCCCTTATGAGATTCGAGGAACAGGTTTGATTGTGTCTTGTTTCCGAGCTTTGATGTTGTGGGATAAATTGCGCGAATCTAAGTATGCACAGGCAGATAACATGGTTAACCCTCTTACTTTGGTAAAGATTGGTAACCAAGAGTTTCGTCCATCACCAATAGATCTGGAGCATTGGAGAAATGTTTTCGAGGAAGCTCAGTATGATAAGGATTTCAAGATTTTTACTCATGATGCTGTAACAGTAGATCGTGTTGGTTATGGTCAGGGTATTTATGATACCTCTAATGATGTACAGCAGCTTATCAAAGAGATTTACATTGGTCTCATGGTACCATCAGTTATCATGGATGGTTCGGACACAACGTACGCGACAGGTTCTGTTGCTCTCGATGTTTTGCGTCAAAGGTATATGCAGTTCCGTCAGATGATGACGAGCTGGTTGAAGCGTAAAATTTTTGCTCCAATTTCACAGATTAATGACTTCTATGAGTACGTTGATGGTGAGAAGCAATTGATTGTTCCTGAAGTTGATTGGAACCACATGTCTCTATTCGACATGGATTCTTACATCAATAACATGGTAAATCTTTCTCAAGGTGAGGGTGTACAGAAAAGAGTTTCTATTCAAACTTTGTATCGTTCTCTTGGTTTAGAATATGAGGAAGAACAGAGAAAGATTCGTTACGAAGATATTCAAGATGCTATTCGTACTCGTGAAATTATGGCAATGTCAAGGTACAGTATTCATGAACTTAAATCTCTTGGACCGGGCGATGAGATTGAGGAGGTTGCTGATGAACCAGTACCAGGACAGAGCCCATATGAGCCTCTTGATCAATCAGGAGGGGCTCCAGCGGGCGGTCTTCCGGGTGGGCCAATGGGTCCGGGTCCAGGTGGTGGCGGTCTGAAGTTACCACCACCGCCACCACCATCGCCAATTGGTGGTGGCGGTCTGAAGTTACCAGGAGCGCCACCACCATCGCCAATTGGTGGTGGCGGTGGTCCAAAACCACAAGCGCCTCCGGCTCCATAAGCAGCGCATATTTTGACTTCTTAGATAGACACTGGAGAGTTTATGAGTACCGATAAATATGCACAGAGAAGATCTGTTGTAAGGCAGATTGGAAGATCCATCAATCCCATGGAGTACGCTAGATACTATGGGTCTGAAGAATACAGAGAGATGTTCGATGAAATCGAAGTTATTGATTCTTCTATGCGTGAAAAGGCTCTAGGTCAAAAAGATGAGCTTCGCGAACTTGTTCATGAGGCTCGTATGGCTATGAAGCAACGTAAGTTTCCTTCTGTTGTTTACTATGCATGGAAAATTGTAAGCTCTATTGATGGTGTTTTTGATCAGGTTGATTCTCTTAATAGACTCAAAGAAAAGTATCTCAAAGAGCAGTATGGGAAGACAGAGCTTTTACCCTCTCAGGTTAGAGAGATGGATCAGGCTCTTGGAAAACAGAAGCCTTTGAAGGACAAGATTCAATTTCCTAAAGCCGCAAAGATGGAAATGCTTTTGTATGCAGCTGCGGTACCAGATGCAGATCTAATTACAAAGGCTGAATTGATTAGTGAGGCTGGGCCTGTTCAATGGATCAAAGAAAATATTCCTTCTTTTGAAGGAATGAAAGTTGATCTTATGGATAGGGTTTTTAGAAATAAAGCCCACAAACAAAGAGAGGCTGCGCGTCAAGCTATGCGAATTGCCGAGAGAGCCTACGCATCCATCAAGAATGTCTTTGATAAACTAGATGCAAGTAGAACTGATTTTAGCACTTATATCGACGAGGCTAATAAAGCAAAGAATATGTTTGATCAAGAAGTTCAAACATTATCAAGTCTTTATAAAGAACACTTTTCCCATATTATTCCTGAAGTACCTCCTAAAGAAGAGGAGAGGCCTAAAGAGGAAGTGCAAGAAGTTCAATCAGAAACTTCTTCAGAAGCACCTGGAGATATTGAGGTTGGAACTGATGACTTAGTTGTTGATCCGGATATGGTTCCTCAACAGGAATCGTTTGATTTCTCTCAACCAGAATCTCAACAGTTGTCATTTGATTTTTCTCAACCACAAACAGAGGAAGAGCTTGAACAGCAGCATGTTGCAGCTTCCGAAATTGTTAATCTTATAGATCGTTCAAAGGTTTCTTTGGCTTCTGGTCAGAGGGGTGTAGCTATTGCTTTGTTAGCAAGAGCTTCTGAAATTTGTGATGACTTTGGAGCTGAAGTAGCTAGCACAAGAATTCTTGAACTTGCACAATCTTTGACTAAGTGATTTTATGTTTGATGATAATGATTACCAAATACTAAGAACAGCTGCTCTTGAAATTCAAGGCAATGAGCAGAATTTTGTTCGTGTTGCTGGTGTCGTTAAGCGCATCAAGAATTGGTGGAAAGCTAAATTCAATCCAGAGTTTGCTCAACAACAAGAAGAGCTTGAAGATGTGTATAATGAGCTTGAAAGTCCGCTATCTGACTTAATTAGAAATCTACAAGATTTAGAGAAAGCATTCAAGAGTCAAGATCCAGATACTGTAGCTAGACTTTCTGGTCAGATGCCAACTACTATTACAAATGTAACTGATAAGATGGGAAAGTTCCGTCGTAAGGTTCAAGATGTAGATGCATTAATTCCAGTATCATATGTTGACGAGAATGGCCATAATCTTTCAAAAAGAGATCTTGAGTGGACCACAAAAGGATACGGTCAGAGCCAGGAGTTGATGAAAGCTCTATGGGATCTTTTGCCAGATGATTTCAAGGAGCAGGTTCCAATTCGAAAGAATGTTGAGGTTCCAATAACATCAATACCTTGGTTTAGAAAATATTCCCCAAACAACATTAGAGAATCAAGTACTGTTAAAAATATCTTAGCTGTAAATTTGGCAAAGATGTTTTCAAAGTATTTTACTACAGAACAATCTAAACAGTTGGTTGTTTCTGGTATTGATGAATTCATCAACAATTTAAAGTACAGCATACTTAATGACTCTATATTTATCTATGCTGACTTTCCAGATGTCTCTAAGCAAGTAACTCACAGACCATCAAATGAGATGATGATTCGTGTGTATTGTCCAAAAGTATCATTTCCAATAGGAGATAGAAGTATAGACCTATCTCTTGGTAAAATTGAACTTACAGACATGTCTGTTTCAGTTACCGGTAATAGGCGCTCACATGACCTTCGATTAGGAAAGGTAGATATGATCGAGCCAACTCCAGAATCATCTGCGCAATTGATTGAGCTAGCTCAATCTGTCAATCAACCAAAAATAGAACAACCAGTACCTGAACCCGAGCCACAACCTAAGCCGCCAGAACTACAAAAAGATGAGGGTGAGGTTGATGATATTGGTATTTTTGCTAGTGGTCCTCTTTCTAAGATTATTAGAAAAGCAATATTAGAAAAAACATTACCAAAGACGGATGTTGTCATTACTGTGAGTGGTCAAACGTTTCATCATAAGGTACGTTTTGCAAAAGTTCTTTCAAGCGCTCTTCGTCAAGAGATAGATGCTGAAAGCTCTGTTCGAAACGAGGGTGATGAGGTTCAGGTACAGGTTTCTGTATTGGGCTCTAAGGTGGCTAGCGTTCCAGCTGTACAAGGCATATCTACGTATTTAGCTGATAAGTTTGTACATTCTTTTGGAGTTGGTGTTGACGTGGATGTACTTCCTGGAAAATCATCTTTAGCTCTTGCAGAATCAAAAGTTCTAGATGATAGCTTTAGAAAGGTTGCTTTTGATTATTGGAGATAATGTATGGGTGTAGCTGATCATGAATATACAATAGCTCAAGCTATTGCTGAAAAATATCTCGGAAAGTACATTCAGATATATTTTGGAGAAACGGCGGGTTCCACACACTATTCTGATTTTGATATTGAACAAAAAATGTATTTGGAAGGAAAGGTTCTTTCCGCAAAAGGTATGGTGTTATTTCTTGAGTGCGAAATTAAAACACCATCCAATTCATATGTGAGAGAGGTTATGGTTAATTGTTGGGGAATTATTGCAATAGTAGAAAAAAATGGAAACTCACAAATAACACACCTGTTCCAGGGAAATAATAAATGAGTGTAGAAAAGGAATTGGCAGCGCTCTGCAAAGACCTAAGAATGCTTGGTAATGATAGGCTTACCAAAAAGATGCTTATGGCTTATGCAGCAGCTACAGATACCGAGAACCCTCGGGTTGATCTGAGCTATTCATATATTATGAGAAAGCTCAGAAAGGGTGATGATGAACGCCGCCTGACATTTCAAAAAGAATTCAAAAATGCTTTTGATGAAGCTCTTATAGAGGATATTGATGATCCGGCGGAGGTTGCTCTTACGGTTGCTATGAAAGCCATTGATTACAAGGATGGTGATGCCTGATAGATTCGCCAAGGTTGTAGATGGGTTGTATCGTGGAGGTGAGCCTACCCAACGAGAGGTGCAGCTTTTAAATAAAGCATACGGCATCAAAAAGATTGTTTCTCTCGATCAGGATATTGGAGAGGATATAGATCCTATTTGTAAAGAGCTTGGTATCAATCACATTATTTGGGGACTTGGGAAGGGAAACGATCCAAAGATAGCAGCTCTTAAAAAGAGGATATTACCTACATTACTTCACGATGGGCCTACCTATGTTCATTGTAAGCATGGAAAGGATCGTACTGGGATGACGGTTGCGATGTTTCGTATTTATAATGGTTGGCCTTTGAAAAAAGCCATCAAAGAAGCTTCTGAATTTGGAATGGGTTTGGGCCTTCCTCGGGATGTCGCAGAGACATATTACAAAGCTGTATATGATTTTAGTAAGGAATACAAAGAAGATACTAACAATATAATGGATATTGTTACTCAAACTAGGGATGAGAATTCTTTTGGTCCGGTTGGAACCGGTATGAATGATTATTCACAATCATATCAATTACACTTAGACGGGCCTCCACATGCTGATATAGAGTTCTCTCAGTTGAGTCGAATTGCTTCCAATCGTATTTTTTGTAGGTGCAAATCGTCCAAAATCCTGATGCCTAATGTTTATTGGTGGGCCTCACCAGAACAAGCAAATCTTCACCCAACAGACGAAGGTGGTAGGCTTTTCTCAGCATCGATAATATCTGGGTCTGTATTGGAAAGATTTGATAAGCATGTAAATGAAAGGTTGATACATGAAGTATTAACAAAAGATATTGATGCGGCTGCTTTAAGGGGTGGTCTTTATTTGGTAATAGATCCGAATATACTTGTTAACATTAAAGAGGAAGATGATGTTAATCATATGGTTGATGTTGGTATGAGAGATACATCAACAGATTATACGTTCGCTTATCCCGGTTCTGGTTCTGGGATTGGGGGCATGCCTGACGGGGCAGCCGGAGTGGTCCAGCTCCCTTATTCTGGGCAGGGTCAAGTTTGATATGAATAAACAGGTATAGTGTTATACTATGGTTGATAAAAAAGCTTATTCAATACAAATGAACTTTGATGTACCTGACTCTGAGAAAAGAGTTGCGGAAAAGGCGGAAGAGTATCTTGAGCAGCTCGTTGTTATGATGCAGGAAGCTATTGAATACCTTGATCTTATTTATGTTCCTTTTTCCAAATATCAAAATGTGGATATGGAAATGGTAACTGAATACAGAAAAACGTTCCGAGAATATAGGGATCAGGTCAAAAAGAAGTTCGAAGACATCACAAAAAAGTCATACCAAACCATATCGTTGATGAACGAATTTAGCACGGATACAGCTACAGAAGAGCTTATGAACTCTTTTATTGGTTCGATTAGAGAACTTGAAAAATATATTGATACATTTGTGTCAATATTTTCGAATCTAAGTAGCCAGGAATTTCGTAATTATCTGATCTCTACAATTGACTCTATTAAGAAACAGGTCAGCCAGATGCGTCAATTAATTACTGATAGGGTTATGGATCATATAGACAGTAATATTTTGGCAAAAGATTGGGCGAAAGATCTTTCAGATAATGATGAACCCCTTCAGGAAAGCTCACCTCTTGTAGTTCAGTTATTCAAAGAGAGACAGAAGGCGTTACAAAACATGTAAGATAGTTTGGAGATGACATGCTAATAAAAACAGGTGATGCAGAAATTCTTAATGTCGTTGACCCAGAAGAGGTCAAGAGTGAAAAGAGCCGTCCGAGTGTTCTCGCTACAGCTCTAGATAAGGCAAAGGAACTTGTCAGTAATGGTTCCAAGTCAACACAGGATAAAACGGAGAACTAATGCTAATCAAATTAGGTGAAGCAGTTTCTATTAGACCAGAAGATATACAGCCAATAGATAAGCTTGCTGGTGATTTTGATTTGAACATTGAAAACCGCATGCGTAAGTTTGCTCAGGAGTTAAAGGTTATTGCTCCTCAGGCAAAAGACTTTTTGTATTTTACTTGTGTTATGATGCACGCAGCGGAAGCTTCATGCATTAACGATGATGGCACTCCAAAAAAGCTATCAAATGGTGAAGATGTTTCTGCCACCTGGGAGAAGGTAGGCGAGGGTATAAAGTGGACATGCAATGATCCGCGCATCCAACCTTATAGAAATAACAATCGTGACATCTTTCCAGAGTCAGAATTAAAGGTAGCTTACAAGAATTGGGTTGGTCGCCCACTATGCCTCGATCATCAATCTCAATCGGTTGATAAAATTCGAGGCGTTATTGTAGATACCGTTTACGATGACAGGCGCAAAAGAGTTATAGCTTTGTGCGCACTGGATGCGAAGAATTACGGAGATCTTGCTGACAAGGTTAAAACTGGAGTGGCCAACAATGTATCTATGGGTACTGCTGTTGGTCGTGCTGTTTGTACAGACTGTCACACAGTTGCTAGAACCGAGAGGGATTTCTGCCATCACATGAGAGCCAAGAGCTGTTATGGCGAAATTAACCTAGATCTATCTCCAATTGAACTTTCTCTGGTTGTTTCCGGAGCAGATCCGAAAGCAAAGGTAAAGCATATTATTGCCTCTGATATAGAGAAGGCAGCAGCATTGCTTTCGGATTATTTGCAACTCAAAGAAGCAGCCAAAGAAGTTTCTACGCAAGATTTGGAATCTATCAAGAAAGACCTAACGAGTCTTACCGAGAGAATTCAGTCAATTGCCGGTGAGATAGCTAGTGATAAAAATGATGAGAGTGATGCGGTTGGTCCGACTCACTCAAGATGGTCGATGGAGAGCGAGGTTAGCCACAATTCATCGACACAGGTAAATGCTCCTGAGGCGTTCCCAACTTATGCCTCAGAGCTTCAAAGGGCAATTTTGGGAGCACAAACGAAACTAGCTAGCCTACAGGAGAATCTACATAGACTTTCTACAAGTAATGAGGAACCAACCATGACGACAAAAGAAGCATATTATCTAGGCACAGAGGAACCAAAACCGGGACAGAAACAGTACCCAGTCGATCCTTTGAATGAGAAGGCCCGTATGATGGACAAGAACCTACATGGACCATCACCTTTCCCAGGTGTGGGTGATATTGAAGGATCTTACCCAGGTGACGAGCAGACAAAGAAGGATTTGCAGCGTCTTGCTAGTGAGCACGAACGCGCAATGTTCCGCGAAGCAGCTCTCAAGAAAGCAAAAGAGCAGCTCAAGCAGAACAAGAAAGAGGCTTACCTCTTGGGAACGGAAGATCCAAAGCCAGGTCAAACAACATACAAACCAGATCCTTTGAATGAAAAGGCTCGTCTTGATGATAAGAATCTTCACGGACCAGCACCTTTCCCAGGTGTAGGTGATGTAGAGGGTCTGTATGGCGATGATATGAAGACCAAGGAAATGCTTTCTCGTGCATCTCTCCGTGCTCGTTTTGAGAAGGTTGCACAGCCAGATGGTCGAATTGACAGATCAGCTTCTCGTTGGGTTGTTCTTGCAAATGAGAAGCCAATTCTCGCAGCAACAGTAGATCAGATTACCAAAGGTAATGCTGACTCCCTATATGATGCTGTGGCAACAGAGCGTTTTGGTAAGTCTCTTCTGAACAGAATTCAGAGCGAGGGTTTCCATGCAACAGCTTCTGCCCTTCTAAAGAGCGCACAGGCTCCAATGCCAGCTGCACCTCCGGCTGCTCCAGCAATGGACGCCGCACCTCCAGCGGGTATGGATGCTCTTGAGCCACCAGAAGATGTAGGTGGTGGAGTTGGCGAGCCAGATGAAATCGTTGAAGATCTTGAGTCTCTTATTGATGAGATGGAAGGAAAGCTTAGCGATCTTCGTGACAAGGTCAGTGGTCCTGTTGCTGAAGACGCAGGAGATTTGGAAGGTGTTGCTCCTGCTGGTGATGAGGAGTTCGCTCCTGGCGGAGAGCTTCCAAAGAGTGCTGCACAGCTTCAGGGTATGCGCAAGCGTGTAAATGCAATGCTTCAGGATGGAATTAAAGAGACTATCATCACTCTTGCAAAGCATGTTCATGAACTCAAAGCAGCAAAGAGAGTTTACAAAGAGGCTTATGCTTCTTTGACAGAAGAGCAGCGTGACTCTGTAAATAGCCTCACAATTGATGCTGTGAAGGATGCTCGTGCAATGCTGAGCGATACAAACAAGCTTATGGATTCTGTTGTGAAGTATGCTTACGCAACAGCAGAGCTTGAGAAGCGTGCGTCTACAAATAAGAGCGCTCCAAAGAAGGTAGCAACCGCTTCCAATATTGAGAGTGAAATCTCTGCTTTTGTTGAGTCCCTTGCCAAGAAGGCAAAGAAAGAAGAAGAAAAGAAAGATGATAAAAAGGACAAGAAAGAAGAGAAGAAAGATAAGAAGGACGAGAAGAAAGACAAAGAGGACAAAAAGGCTAAAAAAGCATCCGATGAAGATACAGATGACTTGGATGTTGTAACAGAATCAGGAGATAAGGTGGGAGAGCTAAAAGACGGTAAAGTCGTTGCAAGTAAGGCAGAACGAGCAGCAGCTCGTGTCAAGCTGGCTCAGCAGGGTCTTCTTGGGTTCAACGATCTATCCGATCAGGCTCACCCAGGCGGAAGTGTTGATGCTTTCAACGCAGGTAATTTGGATGTAAAACCAACAGTTCCAGGTTCCGCGTTCCATGTATACAAGGACCTAAAAGATTCTATGATGGATCTGGCAAACATGGCTCCTCGCGTTCGCAAGCAGGCAGAGATGATTCAGAGACTTGTTTCTGAAGGTCGCATGCGTGCAGAGGATGTTGATCAGCTTGTATCACACAATGTTGATCCAGATGCTGTCAAGTACTGGAAGGCAATGTGGGGCGAGGCAAAAGATTCTGAGTCTTCAGAGTTTGCAACCAAGCTTACACAAGAGCATACACAGGCAAAGCAGGCTGAGGATTTAAATTCTTACAAAGGTCAGGTAAAGAGAGCTTATGAGCTTGCTAACCAGATGGTTTCTAAGGGTCTTATTTCTGAGGCGCAGGTTGATTCACAAGTTGGTGATATCATGAAGTGGAATGATGCTGGTTTTGATTCATTCAAGAGAATGCTCGATAAGCAGCCGTCAATGTCCAAGAAAGCTTCCGTACCAACAGTAGGGCTTCTTGAGTCCGGTCAGGTAATTCTGCCATCTGCTTCTGAATTCCAGAAGTCTGGTGGATCAGACATCAGGGGCTTCTTTGATGATTACTTCAACAAGAAAGGACTTAAGTTCTAAGTTAATTGAGGTGGCGGGGCTAATGCCCCGCCTCTTTAAAGGGGTTTATTATGTCGAAAATTGATATTGCTACAACTATGAATGGTATCATGAACAGCTCATCCTATCAGGCTGTTTTCGCAAAGCCACAAACTCAGTTGACCAAGACTGCTGCAAAGAAGAAATCTTGCAAAGACTGTGATTGCGATCCATGCGAATGTGATAAGAAAAAGAAGGGTAAAGGAAAGAAAGAGGAAAAGAAAGAGGAAAAGAAAGAAGACAAGAAGGGCAAGAAAGCAAAAGCTATGAATAAATTTCAGGCTTGTGTAATCGGTCTTGCTAAAATTTCTGAAACTCTAGATAAGGAAACCGACCCTAGAATTGAGAAGGCAGCTTCTTTTGTTTTCAAAGCTCTTGAAGCTCTTGTTAAAGGTGCAATGCCAACTGGTGAGCTAAGCGGCACAGCAGATTGTGATATGGCATCCGATAAGAAAGACAAGGATGATGACGATAAAGAAGACAAGAAGGATGATGACAAAGACGATAAGGATAAGAAAAAGAATCCTTTCGCTAAAAAGAAGGATGATGACGACGAGGATGACGAGGATGACGAGGAAGATAAGGACGATGTCGCCAGTGCGGACGACAAAAAGAAGTGCCTTCCTGGCGATCCAATGTGCGGAATTCTTGAAGCAGATGATGGCGAAGACGAAGATGATGCCAGTGATTGGTACAACTCATTGATAGATAAGGTAGTTGATCCTTCTCATCCAGAACACGAGTCTGTTACTGAAACGCTTGGTGGAGATGGTCCAGACGAGCCCGATTTTGACGAAGATGATATCGAATCGCTTCTTTCTGCTCTTCACAAAGAAGATGAGGGTGATATGCCCGATGAGTTTTCATTCGTATCTTTAATGAATCCTGATGATGTAAGATCTAAAATGGATGAGGAAGATGATGTTATTAAATACAAATCTCTTGCTGGTAAGAAACTAACATCTCTTCAGAAACTTGCTCTTGAGCTAAAAAAGGCTAAGCGTTCTTTGGCATAAAGCAGTTAGAAGTTAATGAATGTAAAAGGCAAGAGTTTTGGAGATGATGTCTATGAAAAAATTTGCAACAGATATTGAGCGTGAAATGGATTTCTTGTTGAGTAAAAACCTCAAGAAGTCATTGGGCGCTAATGATGCCATACAGCATCTCTCCAAAGCTCGTAATCTTCTTGAGAATGTTGGTTTTAAATCTCACTCTGCCGCTATTTCTGCAATAATTAAAAAAGCAGAAAATACTGATGAGAGTGCTATAGAGGTAGAGTTATGATTTGGAAACAAGCATCTTTTGAACAAGAACTTTTTGAGGGAATGCAGAAAGCAGAGCTTGATGCTGTAGTTCAAGAAGAGCAACACGATAGTCTCTCGATTCTCCAAGCTATGGAAGAACTTAATGCTGCGGCACAAAGTTTTGAAAGCTGTGGTCGAACGGAGCGAGCGAAAGAAGTTACAGCAGTGATGATGTCACTTGCTGAAGGTAAAAAGCCACAAAGTAAGAAATCTAACAAAGATGAAGTTAAAAAGGTTTTCATGTTTTTCGGATTCAGCCCTGAAGATTTAGAAGGAATAGATCTCTCTGGGGACGGGGTTGAAGATAGTGAATAAATTATTCGGAGGATTTACAATGACAAAGAGAGAACAAATTGCAAAGAGAGCTGCAAAGGCAGCGGCATTGTCTGTTTACCAGGCAGTGATTGGTGCACCTACGAGGAAGGTTGCTGGAACAAAGTTCAGTTCTGAGCCATCTGTACAAGACATCGCGAAAGCAGCCGCAGCGGCATCTTACCATGCTGTTCTCAAGGTTGCTCAGATGGGTCATGTACCAGTTGACGCAATGAACGTTGGATCTGCTTTACAGAGGAAAGCGCCAGCTTTCTACGACTTTCTTGTAAATGAAAAATACAAGGAAAGCTCAGAAGTTCCTTATGACGCAAAGACATTTGCTGATTGGGTAAAAGCTGGAGGCGATGGAGAAGCTTGGGCTTCTGCTGAAAATTGGCCTGCTATTGCAGACGCTGTAGCTTCAATGGTTGCTGAACCAGAGGTTCGTGCAAGCATGAAGAGTTACTTAATGTCTCTATAAACTAGAAAAATAAGCCAAAACAACATAGCCCTGGTAAATATTACTGGGGCTTTGTTATATCAACTATTGAAGCACAGTGCTTAGGTGAAATATGACATTAAAAATAGTACAAATAGGAAATGCAATTCCAGTATCCTATCCTGTAGATCCTACTGCTGAGTTCGAGCCAGGAATGGTCGGTCAATTGTATCTCAGGGGAAATAACCTTGTTTGTGGTGTTAGTGATGGGCGAGCGCCTTTTGGAATTATTGATGATTTCAAAACAAGAGCTTTTTCAGCTCCATCTATTGATGAAGAGGTTATTGCTCCAGCACCAGCTATTGATCACAATGGTCAGCTTGTTACTCCGGTAGATGTTAAATGGGAACTGAGAAACCCAAATGTAATTCCTTCTTCATTTATCACATCCCCCGTGGATGTTGCTCTAATTCCAAGAAACGGAGTTATTGTTTTTCCAGCGGGAACACCATTGAACTTTGATTTGGATGGTGATGGAATACCGGACTCAATTAGAACAGTAGTGAGTTATACATACCAGATACCAAATGTTTCTGGTGATGATTCAACGGTAGGTTCTGGAAAGGTAACTATCTGGTTTCAGCGTGGAATATTCCAAACAGATATGTATGAAACTAATCAAAGATATCCATTAAACTCTTTATTATTCGTTTCAGAAACTGGAAGATTCACAACGTCTCAACCAAGTGAAGATTATCCGGGTGTGGCAATGGTAACTGGACCACCCACAGCCGCTTTCGGTACGTTAGAATTAATGTATTTGTGAAATTAAATATTATAAAGAAATGTAGTACATGTAAAGAATTAAAGGAAAAAATAAAGCTCAAAAAGATTGTTTAAGTTTAGAAACTATTACCAATATAAAAAAGGTAATAAGGTTACTTATAATGTTTAAATTAATAGAAGCTATCAGTTTAGAGCCTGTAAGGCTACCAATAAAACCTGGAATAAAAATCACTCCAGGCCATATAGTTAAAATAATAACATATGAAGATAATTTGGTAGTTGATATTTGTGATGGATATGATCCTTTAGGAATTGCCGGAAATAGATGTATTGGTGGAACTTCTATTGATTACAAAAAAATTGTTAGAGTATATCCTCAAAGAATGATTGCTGATATTTTAAAGTTTGATAGAAAGAATAATATACAAACAGGGAACTCTCTTTATTGTGATAAGAGAGGTGTTCTTACAAATGTAAAGCCTTTTGAAAATTCTATTGTTTTGGGAAAGGTGATCACTCCAGCTGATGATGGTAATAGATATATGCAAATTTTGTGGATATAAGGGATGTATTTTTGCATCCCTTTTATATAGCTGTACACCTATCACTATCAAGGTATAAAAGTAGGTTTTCGGCTCTAGCTAGCAAAGGTGTCACCTATGATTGATGAGGTTTGGAAGGACTTTTTTACAGATCACCAGACGACAAGGGTAATGAACAGTTCTGAGGTATGGAGAAATTACTCCCAGGCTGAGCTTGCTCGTGAACGTCTAAGGGAAAAGTGCGCTCTCGAAGAGGCACTTGATAGAGAGAATCTGGTTCTCTCTGAACTCGAAGCATTCAGAGAAAAGGTTGCGGGCAATCCAAAGCTGAAAGCTTATTTAAAGAAGGTGGCGAATCAGTTAGATGAGCATCCGGAATTGAAGAGTGGAGTAGATCCTAACTTTTTGCGCGGTCTTGAACTACTGGACCTTGAGGATTAAAATGGTTGTTCAAAAGTATACAAATAACTTGTACTCATCTGAGGTCTACCGTGAGCTTGAGCGTCACGCTGTTCGTAAGGGACACTTCGATCCAACTCCAGAAGAAATTGTAGCAGCAGCTGCTGCAAAGGTTTCTCAACATCAAAAAATTAATAAACCAATTGACGCAACACCATCTGATGATTTGACTCAGGATATTGCTCGATTGGCTTTTGCTTTGCGTAGAAAAGGTTTTGTATCTCAGGCTGAAGACCTTGAGCAGAAACTAGTTGAATACAAGATTGCAGAGACAGATTACTACAACATTAAAACTGACAATCCTGAATTTTCATTTCGTGAGAAAGAATCAGATTTTGAAGTTGTGCCTGCCAAGGATGATCTTGGAAAGATTGAAACTATTTTTAGTACACAAAAGAAAACTCATGATGTAGCTACAAAAAATCCTACTGGCAAACTTGCCAAAGAGGCAGCCTCCCCTTTTTATGGAGTGACTCAGGAGAAGAACATTGACTTTATTAACTTTGCTCACAGAGACGGTGATGTGAACATTGTTGGGGTTAGTGACCTGGGCACGTTCGAGACTATTCAAAGTGCCGCCGAGAAGATTCTTGCAGTGACTCTTAAACAGCCAACTGGTATGTTACCAAAGAGTGCTTCTCTGTCTGAGATTGCAAAGATAGTTACCGCTCAACTCCCCGCTCAAGGCGAAGGAGATGTGGCACAAATTCCAACATATGACATAAATGTTGTGAAGAAGTTTTTGGCTGGAATAGCTAATCTATTATCTATGGCAGCATCACAGGAGTTGAACTTCTCTAAAGTACTCGGCCAAGATGGTTCTGGAACATATCTTCATGGTGATGGTCACGGATCAGCATTATTCAATATGTTAACCAGTAATAGGGCTGAAGCAGTAGTAAACTATGGTTCTTTGGTAAAGAGTCTTTTCGGTGGAAAGCCACCAACTGATCCTACAGCTGTTCAAAATACTATTTACGAAAACATCAGAACAAAGAAAGATAATTATGTAAATGGTATTCCAAAAGTTGCTCAACATTTTGCTTACAATCCTGTTCAAGTTCAACAACAAACAGCTGAAGCTCAAAAGGTTCGTCAGCAAGAGTGGGATCAGAAAGCTAAGGATCTTGCTCCTCAGTATGCTTCTCAGTTTGGACAAGCACAAAGCGCAGCTTTTCAGGCTGTATCTGACGCAGCTCGTCAACTATCTTTCTATCAAGCAGATGCTGCAAGGGTTGCGGAGTTCATTACTTCTCTTACCAATATAGAGACCAAGACACCAGAAGAAACTCTTGCTTTTGCAAATAGAGTTAAGAGAGATACGTCTGGTCTTACGGATAGAGTTATGTGGCCTGCAAGAATCCTTCAGGGATTTGGTAAGGGTACAGAGGCGGGTCAGCTTGCTGGTGCTGTAAAGGGGTTGTCAGACGCTACAGATAGGCTTGTTGAACAAGCTAAGAAGTCTGTGAAGTTGATGAGTGATATTGATGTTGATCGTGTTCGCGCAACTCTTGGAAGGCTAGCATCAATCAAGGCGCAGCTAGAAGAGGCAAAGAAGAACTATGGAATTGATGCAGATCAAACTATTTCAGCCGCTGAAAAAATGTCAAACATCATCAAAGATAGATATGGTGTTGGTAATGTTAAATATCTTCTTGATGGTCTAAAAGAGTTTGGTGACTACAAAGTATATGATGATCTTGATAAAGATACAATCGGTCTTCTTGAAGATGTCAAGAGAGATATTACTAGCGCCGCAGCTAAGAGGAAATAATGAGTCTTAGAGGAATATATCAAAAAGACAAAGGTCAAGCTCCATCTTCTGGTGGCGGTGCGGCTCGCGTTCGTCCAAGTGGTGGAGGTGTCGCGCCATCAGGTTCTTCTAATGTTTCTGAAAAACAGGTTGAAGCTGTTCGTTCGATGCAGCGAGTTATGGGTAGGCTTGAAGAAGAGCTTGCTATGGCTGATGTTGCGCAGAAAGCGGCAACTAAGTTGAACAACCCAGATATTACTGCTGATGTAATTATGCAGGACTCACGTTCCTGGGGCGCAACCTCAGGTGGTGGTATGACCGGATCATATGATGGTCTTTGGGGTGGTAATACTAAAGGTTCTCTACAAAAAATTGCAGATTTTATAAAGAAGGCTGGAATTAAGAATGTTGTGATTCAGCCTGGTAATGGCGAAAAGCCATATGAAGAAATGAGTGATGATGAGGTTATCAAGATGGCTAATGATAATCTCACAAACCTGGGAAGGTTATTTGTAGAGCTTGGACGCTCTTCACCTCAAGAAGTAACACAGCGTGGTGGAGCTGGTTACATACTAGATAAAGTTTCTGAAAGTTTGGATAACACTATGGTTGGTCAAAATCCATGGCCAGATTATTACGGAAGCTATCCCGTTACTGCTGGAGACGTAAAGGATATTACTTCTTTCTTTTATCTCATTCAGGGTATTAGATATACAGATTGTAAGCCTTTAGAAACCGCTAAGAAAGAAGAGCCTGAAGCAAAAGCTCAGGGTAGAGAGAGATTTCAATTCGCTGCGCTACCAGAGAGTTCTATTGAGAAATTTGCAAGAGAGGTTCTTGAAGGATCTATTTTTAGATTAGCACAAGAGACTCCTCCAGCAACTCAAACCACTGAAGAGGTAAAGCCTGTTGAGGAAGCTCCAGAGAATGGTGTTTGCTTTAATGTGATTGAAGATATGCTTAATTGGTTCCATCGACGTGCTCGTATGGTTTTTGAGCAAATTAATCGTGGATATGAAAAATCAGAACCATACCCCCTTGATCAGAGCCGTGTTGTTGGTGCAAGAGATATGGAAGCGGCTAAATATTACATGGGAGCTGTTCGTAATCTTCATGCCCAGTGGGCTTCTGTTAGAAAGAGTATTCTAAAAGAACTTGAAGATCGCAACATGCAAGAGAAACCAGTTGTCACTCTTGAAATTTTCATGAATTCTCTGCGCGGAGATTTGAGTGAATCTGGTGGTGGAGCTGCTCGCCGAAGAGGTGAGCGTGGCCCTGGCGGTGGTGCTTATACAGTTCCCGGTGGAACGTATACAAAGAATGAGCGTGGTCCAATGGACAACTATATGCCACTTGATGCTTTAAATAAGATTGATGGTTTCAAAGCAGAGCAAGAATCTATTCTCAATCTAGCATCAATGACAAAGGGTAATGAACTTCCCAGCCTTGATATGAGAGAATGGAGATCTGGGGTTTGGAGTGATATCGCTACTCAATACATTAACGCTCCAACACAAACAGAGCAGCTTCGTTTATTCCCTGAGTGGGCATCTAATGTTCGCAGAGTGGTTAACGAAATGTTTAGATACTGGCAGTTTGATATTGCTGAGTCTGAAATGCCTCGTGATGCAAGAGATTCTGTCATGAGATCTCAGCAAACTATATTGAGTCGTTGGAACGCTTACATTCGTTCTATGATTGCTGACGCACAGAGAAACATGGCTGATGAAGTTGCTCGTGTAAATTCTGGACGCCCCGGCCGTGGAAAGTACAGATAATGGAGATGTATGAATGGTGATATTGAATATATTGCCGATACGTTTTTGATAGAGAGGGTATTCGCAGGTATTGGAAAAGATGACATTGTCAAAGAGGCACAGCTTTCATCTGTTCTAAGTGGTATAGCAGACTCTATCAAATCGTATGTAGGTTCACAGATTCATGGACAAGATTCTGGTGGTATCACCAGAACTCTTGTTAATTTACTTGCGCCTGCAACGTTCTTCAGACTGCATCCGTTGCTCGGCATGATTGTAACAGCTGGACAGTTGTTTGGCGTGGATATCTATAATGTTTTTCAACGAATCATGGGAGCGGTAAGTCCCTTATTAGAATCTGGTCAGCCGGTTCCACCTGAAACAGTTAATGAGGCAGCAAAATCAAGCGTTGGGGAAACAACTACTGCATCATTATTAAGCCCTCTCTATGAGATAGAAAAATTAGCGGTCCCAAAAGGAAATGAATCCCCTTTGGTAAGAATGTTTAGCTTTATTTCACCAAAGAGAAGAGGATCTTTGTTGGTTGGAATTATTGCTTGGTTTGTAAAAACTATACTGTTGTCAGCCGGAATGCTAGCCGTTGGAGGAACTGTTACAAAAGCCTTGGGCTTTGAGCCTGGACAAAAAGCCCCAGCGCAAGCTCCGCAAGGTGGATATACAACAGGACAGCCAACATTTAATACAGGTCCTAATCAGTCTGCAATGTACAATTACAGGCCAAATACAGAAGATTTGTGGATTGAGGTTCTTGATGGTCAACAACCTCACGAAAGACTTTTGCAATGGATATCTGAAGCTTATCCAGATCTTTACCAATATCAAGACATTATTGTGAAGGTACCTTCTTTTTGGCAAGCCGTCAGAGGAATCTCTCGTAATTGGACACCGGGCACAAGTCAGATGTCCATACCACAACCATACAAGACTAGGAACGATATTTTATCTCTCTTTATGAATGATGTCTTTAAAGAGATTCAAAAAGGAACGCAATGAGTAGTGATATTTGGGATGAGTTCGAAAAAATAGCTGTCGCTCAGGGACTTGTTTCTTTGGCTGAGGACGAAGAGCGTGAGCAAGAAGATCCTTCCAAGATGCCTGCGCGTTATGATTCATTATCTAATGATGCAATTCGTTTGCTCTATGGTATTGAGCCAGACTTTGAGGCTCAGAACGGGCACAAGAGCATCATTGAGATTGCACACCCAGAGACCGCAATTGTTGGGCGTACTTACGATGCAATGAACGCAGTGATTGAGAATGTACAGCAGCGTCAAGATATGATGGCGTATATTGCTCTTAAGATGCCAAATGGTCATCTAACACAGCATCGTTATGTTGCAGCTAAGGGTGATTTGGTAAAGACACTTACTTCAGTTGCTTTTACATTAGATCACAAAGAAGAAGATGAACTAATGTCTCTCGCTGATTCTTGCACAGAGAGATTGGTTAATGGTGATCTAAAAAAAAAATATGAGATAACTAAAGAAGCTGTTGCTCCAGTGTTTGTTGCTGGAGTTGCTGGTGGCGCAGCGTTGCTCGCTGCTACTTATCACTTTTTTTATGGTGGTACTACAGCTCAGAACGTATATGCCAATTCAAATATAGTTCTTGATGAGTTATCTGATCTTTCTAGCCGTCCTTATGCTTCAACAATCAAAAGGGATGTTGAAAAGCTCAAGCAGATGGCTGAAAGCATTTATTCTCTCAAAGGTGATTTGCTTAATGTCAAATCAGTAAATGATGCTGCTGAATTTACAGAAAAGCAAAAAGCAAAAGCAGATTCTATTGCTAATCAGGTTAATGCTTACGTAGAGCAGCTTACAAAAGTTGAGAGTGCAATACCTCAATGGGTTACGGTAATCAAGCAGGATAATTTGGCAAATAAGGAAGAAAGTTCTAATTGGTTTGCAAAGCTCAAACAGTTTCAGAAGTATCTTCCAGATATTATGCAATCAGATCCAACTCAGCTAATTGATGCTCTTTGGGGAAATAGAAACATAACTGATTCATTTATGGGTTTTATTGGTGGTCCTGGCGAAAATGAATCTCAACATGAGGGTGGCTTGTTAGGAGCGATCAAGCAGGATAAAGCTGGAATGATAAGTATGATGCAGGAGGCTGAATCCAAAATGGAACAGCACGAAGCAGAGAAGGCTCAGGAGCAGCAGGTTGCTACTCAGCAGGTTCAGTTTACAACACAACCAATACCTGTCGCTCAAAATACACAACAGGGCCAGGCTCCGCAATTTACTACACAACTTCCAAAATCTAATGCTCCATGGGCATCTCAAGAACCAACGCCGGGAGCGGCAAGAACTCGCCCCGAAGGTTTCTTAGACCTACCCGCATGGGAGTGAGGGTCTATGACTAATGTTCTCAAGTGGAAGAAATATTTGAGCGAACAAGATTTGTATACTGGAGACATTCTCTCTAGTGAGATGGATGATGACTTTAAGAGAGCTATTTCTTCCTTCGATTCATACATAGCCAAGCGCGTTCCTGTGGCCAAGGGAATGATTTGGAGCAACGATAAAATTAACACTACTATTGAAGATGCCAAAGAGGCAATGCATTTGTTAGATTTGCACAAAGAAGGTCAAGCAACATTGGATGCATTGGGTCCACCGGATGAAAATAGGGGTGGGACATACTTCGATCAGATGTTTATATCTCAAGATGATGCCAACTCAGATGAGTGGTCTCCTAGTAAAAATCAAAATCAGGGGAACTGGAACAACCCGGCACCACAAAAAAACATGATCTTCAAGAAAATTCTGAAGAAAAAATTGAGAATGAAGAAATAGAAAATCAGCCAGAAATGGCAGGAAATATAGATTCTAGAATGAAGAGATTATTTAATTTGATAGATTCTGTAAAAAAATAATCTTATCTACTACTACAAGAGCATTTATTTGTAAGACCTGTTAGATGTAAGACTAATACGGGTACCTCGTTATAGGTACAAAAGGATATACTATGGCTTTAGAACTAGTACAGCCAGGCATTAACCCGCTTGGACAATTTGATGGATATGATGGAATTTATCTCACTGTAAAAGGTGGTGAGGTAGCAACAATCGTTGGTGTAACAGCAAAGAGATTTGGTGGAACAGACAAGACAGCACTGCCATCTGATGGATATGTTGGAACAATGCGTCCAACAGTTACCACTCAGCTCGCAACTGGCGCTCGTCCACTTTTCCTTGTTGATGATGGTATCACAGGATACGGAACTCTTTTCGGTTCTGTAATCGGCGGTGTAGCTGGTCAGATTTCTGACGGTGTTGGTACTTACAACGGACAGGTTCTCGGACCTCACTCAGCAACAGGCTCTGGAAAGCTTACCCTTTGGGACAAGCCAGGAACCTATGCAGTTACGCTCGATGCAGTAGACACGACCGCTTCTACAGGTCTTGTTCCAACTAACTCAACTCTCTCTATCGCAGATCCTCTGTACGCAACTGACGCAGGTCTTTTGACACCAGATAGCGCTTCTGCATTCGAGAACGTAAAGGTTGGTTACTTCATGAACTTCGAGCCTTACAAGGGCGGATCTCTTGTAACAACCCCAGTAAGCTTGGTTTCCGCAGCTAACTCTCCAGTTGGTCAGGGACAGCCACAAGCTAACGCATTCAAGCGCGCGTTGATTCACTTCAACCCACCATCTCAGTCATAAGCTGATTGAAGGAGCCGGGGCGGCTTTCGCGGCCTCGGCTTCGCTATAGGAACTGATGGATTTTGGTTCCTTACACACAAACAATAAATAGGAGATAATTTATGTCTTTGTTCACTACACAGGGCGAAATGAACGCCACATCCGTAAAGGATGCATTGAACACACTAGTAAGATACGCTTCGATTCTCGAAGAGAATCAGCCATCTAACACAGCACTTGCTGGACAGCCAGGGCTGAACGATGAGAAGCGCGACGAGTTGATTGCTCGCGCTATCATGACACAGGAAGGAAAGCTTGCTCTTGCTCAGGCAATGGCAAACCCAATTCGTCGTAACTTGGACTACCAAGGAATTGCACGTAGACTTTTGGTAGTTGACGCGCTCCCACAGGGTGTTGATCCTAAGTACGAGAGAGATATCGATGTTGCTGCTACTGTTATTTCTTCTAACGGTACAGGCGGTGAATCCCGTGTATTCGGTGATAGAATCGTAGTTCCAACATTCGAACTTTACTCCAACCCAACCGTTCGTATCTCTGAGGTACGTCGTCGTCGATTCAACGTAATCGACCGTGCAGTGCAGAAAGCTCGCCAAGAGCTTATGGCACAGGAAGATGCAAACATCTTCGCTGCTGTTGATGCTGCTGCATCTGTTGAGAACGTTCTTCAGGACATCTCTGATGGTGGTCTTCTCAAGAGAGACCTCGTTGAGATCAAGGCTCAGATTGATCGTTGGGACCTTGTAACAACGAAGTACTTCATGAACATCACTGAGTTCACCGACATCCTCAACTGGGGATCCGGCGGTGGTCAGGGACCTGGCGGCGGTGAGATCGATCCTGTTACACAGCGTGAGATTCTCCAGACCGGTCTTTACGCTCACATCTGGGGCGCAGACATCATGGTTTCCAAGATCGTTCCTCCAGGAACCGTTTACGGTGCAGCAGACCCAGAGTTCGTTGGTGTTATGCCAATCCGTCAGGACATCGAAGTTATCCCAGCAGACGAGCCAAAGCAGCTCAAGCTTGGATGGGTTGTGTCCGAGGAAATCGGTATCGGTATCGTGAACCCACGCGGTGTTGCAGCAGCTCGTAAGAGCGTTGTAGCTGGCTAAGTCCAACTCGGTAGATAGATAAATTGGGGTAGCGATTTTCGCTACCCCTTTTTTATGCATTCTTAAGCATTACTTTGTATCTGCTTGGGTTATATGGAGAATTGTGAGTTTACCAATTGACGCAAAAATAAAAGTAATCGAGAAGATTGCATCTGACTATGTTGATTGTGTAAAGACTGGTTCTGCGCCTGCATCTAGAACTTACTCTATTATTTCTAGAGCTGAGGATAGGGGTGTGGAGCAGTCGGCAAGAATTGCGGCTTTTGAGAAAGTTCTTCCAGGACCAATTACAAAGTTTGCTTTCGATACCCGCAGGGTTGATCAGGAAAGTTCTAGAAACCCAAGAAAGAACCTTCAATACTGGCATCGTTCAGATGAGTTCATTGATAAAGATGATGAATCAAAGCTCAAGGCATTTGCTAAATTAGCGAGAGTTTTAACGGACCTTAAGAAGAAACTTGGTAAGGAACCTGAGTGGTTTGAGAGTTACGCAAGACAGCTCTATGATAATGTATTTAGAATTCTAAGGGTCAAGGAGTCTGATCTTGATATTTTTCGCCCACAAATTTCTTATTTAGAGCAGCTTATATTTGCTAGATACAGATTATCTATGGAGAATTTGGAGAAATACTCTGAAGATAAAATATCTGAATGCATCATCAAGAAGGATGAAGATTTGGTTGGTAGAGCAAACTACCTCAAAGAGGTAGGGGCGAACGAGGATGAGCCTAAACAACTAGTCAAAGATTCACTGACAAAGACGACACAAGAGTCTATTGTTAATGCAATTTTTGGTGGTGAAAATCTAAGAAGAGATGGTGAGCGAACTGTTGAAAGAACTATTACAATTAAAATAACCGAAAATGTTGTAGATTGAGGTTTGAATGCCAGCTGTAGGTTTTGAAACTTGGTTTCAGAAAAAATGTCCAACAGTATTTGTTGTGAAGAATATAGCCCCTGATGGGAAAAGGATCAAGATATTTGATTATCCTATCAAGAACGGATTGGAACGTGATTTGATGGATATTCCATACGTTTCAGAAGCTGATATTCGACATGCACTTCTCAAAGGCGAGCTTCTTACAAAGCTTCGTGCAGGGGAAGCTATTGTAGTAGATTCAAATATTGATTTGTTGCAATTTGATGAATGCCAGAAAGCGTTTTTAGAATCTGTTGGAATTATGAAAGGCTTAGAGGTTGTCAACTCTGGCGGCGGAGGTGGTGATGGGTATATGCCATTTTACTTCAAGCAGCAGATTTCTCTTATTGGTACCAAGAATAATTCTAACAGGGTATTTACCACACCGGAAAATTTTATCAACGGAACGTTCGGTAATAATGAATTTCGAATACTAATTAGACATAACGGTAGGGATTTAGTTGAAACTATTGATTATTATGTATCTGAAAGCGGTGGTCCGGGAACAGGATACGATACAATTATTCTTTGCTTTTCACCAAAACCAAGAAGCGTACTTGTAGCAGACTACGTAGTAGAAACCTAAGGATAAATAATGACAACACTCGACAACCTAATCGATCAAGCTTTAGACATTGCTGGAACACTTTTTCAGACTGATGGTCTTAATACAGTAGAAGAATCATTGATGCTCGGAAGAGCAATAACCGGCCAGACAGGTACAGCCGCAACAATCACTGGTACTGCTCCAGATATGACGGTTGGTGGTTTGACCGGCATGACAGCCGAAAGTATTAACACTTTCATTACAATTTCTGGAGCGGCTAGCGCAGGAAACAACGGTACCTTTTTGGTAACTCAGTACATCGATCCAAATACTGTTGTTGTACTAAATGCTTCTGGTGTTGGTGGTGATGCAAATAACGGTACAATCGATTGGACTCAAAGAGCACCATATTCAGCAGAAGATGATCACAACTATCACAGAACAGATCGTGCAGCTATCAAAGGTGTTGCTTATGATGCTGACGTTCCAACATATTACAGGTGTACAGATCAAATAACACCAGTACCGGCAAATCTTTTAAATATTGCCGGTAATACGCTTGATGCAAAATCATTTGTTTTTACTAGAAAATTTGAAAACGTTGACTTTGTTGACGGTTATACATTTGTTACACTCAATGCAGTTGACCAGCTAAAACATGCTGATGCCGTTGATGTAACTGGTGTTCCTATTTATGATGGTTATGACGTTGGTAATGACGAGTCTACTTATGTAGAATTGATTGCTGATGGTTATCAACAAGGGCTTTTGGTTATCTCTGGTATTAATGCTGGAAATAGAATTTTTGGACGCACCCGAGCTGGAGGTTCAACATCTCCGGATTCTGTAGAGGTGGAGCTTAGATCTGTACCGATTGATGAGCCTCTTGCAAACTCTGTTGCTTATACGTGGGAGGATGGTCAACCAACAGTTGTTGATGTTTACTACCCATATAGATCTTGTCTCAGTTCTGCGTCCGATACTGCATTTAGAACAACCCTTGTAAATGGTTTGGTTGCAGATGCTGGATTGTCTCAGGATATAGATAATATTCTACAAATTATCGGAGCTAGCCCTGACGATACAGACCTTGCTGGTTTACTTACCAATACTGGAATGTATTACCCATTCTACAACTTACCAGACGTAACACCATCTGTTGTAGAGGCCTTAAATACATTAAATGCTCAGATTGGAAGCAGAGATTACACAGGCCCAATTCTAACAGATGGTTATACAATAACGCAATCTCTTCAAGAGCTTTCTAATGCAGTTGCCTCTTCTAGTGGTATTACGAGAACAATTGAAAGATTGAGCGCTCAGGTTACAGCTGGAACGCAGCATGTACTTCCAGGTGGTTTAAGTTATGGTATTGATGGTACTGATAATGGCAGATACCTCTGGGTATTCTGGAGAGGTCAGCTTCAAGATCCTGGAAGTATTGTTGATGGTAATGATTATGAGGAAACATCTACAACATCAATCACTCCATATATTAAGTGGAAGGCCGGCGATCATGTGAATTATTTCACCGTTATATGATCTGATATGTTGATAGCTGATATAGAATTTCAACAAATAGAAACCCCAGAAGATCTTTGGTGCGAATGTGGACACATCGCACCAAAGCTATTTAAAAGATATGGACCAGATTCTGAACCTCAACCAATCCGTTTTTGGAAGATTAGAGGAAAAGGACAGGGCAAAATTATTTGCGAACCCTGTTTGATAATTGTCAATTACGCAGCTAGAATTAAAAAACAAAGAGAAAGAAATGGATAAAGCAAAAGACCCTGCACAAGTACTTATTGATTTACGGAACAAGTTTAGAGAGGCGGCGATAGCTGGAATACTTACTGGCGATCAAAAATCCATCTTTGAACTTACATTAATTTCGATATTGAATGAAGCCGAAGAGCAAAGACAACGCTGCCTTCAACTGAAACATCAATATGAAAGAGAAGCTGCTCGGGCGGATGCTCAAGCTACATCCTTTCAAACAACTCAAAACCTAGTTTATACAGTTTTTGGTTCTATTATCAGAAAGCTACAACAACAAGAAGTTGTTGAAAATCCTAAAGAGGATATTGTTGAACATGATAAAAAGGACGATCTTTCTGAGGAAGAGATCGCAGCTGTTGCAGCTATAGCTGCAAAGCAGGCTGAAAAAGAGAAGCAAACTACAAAAGCGAGGAAGAAAGCTCTTCGTAAATAACTACTAAGAAATTGACATCTTAATGATGTCAAACAAAATTTCTAGAACAGATGTTGTTGATGAAGAGTTTGTTGATGCTATAGAGCTTGCCTCTGATGGGTACACAAATCCATACAGAGTTGTTGGCTTGGTATCTACAACATCCTCTTCTCGTAATGTTGTTATCGCTACCCCAACTGTTTTGGACAGGCTCAATAATATTGATGAGCCAGTTCAGGTTGGGGATACTTTTGAGATACTCTCAGGAGCCGCTGCGGGTGTTTATACCGTAGAGGAAATAGTAGACCCTGCTGATACTTTTAGGGTAGTAGGGGCCATTCCTAACTCTGTAGATGGGTATGGAAATTTGTACCACCCAGCCGGAGCTACCAAGGTGGGTGTTGATCCTAGAAATCTTACTGTTTCAATATCCTCTAATTTACAACAAGTATTAGAGGATCTCGACCAGGCTGTTACTGATGGGTACGGAACGCCAGCAGCTACTCTTGTTGGTCAGGTTTTGTTTTCCATCAATGGAACTACATTTCAAAGAGCATTGCCAATAACAACTATTCAGGGGTGGTTAGTAAATGATGCCGGGTATCTTTTAGTTTATAGTGATGAATAAGGCTAATATTTTGTCATTTGAGTATGCCAAATCCATTGCATAAAAAACAAACTGTGGCTGATGGTATTCATGGTGCTGTTGCTTATGAATATACAGATCCAACAGAAAGGCTTGCGGCTACAGGCTTTACCACAGAAGATAGAAATAAAATAGCCAGAGATCTAGATACAGATAACCTATACATACTTTTAGATCCTTTGGGCCCAACATGGCAAATTTTTGGGTCTGGCGGCGGAAGTGGTTCTGGAAATGTTAGCGGACCTTCTTCTACGACAGATAATTCAATAGTAAGATGGGATGGAACGGATGGATATAACATCCAAGATTCTAGTATTATAATTGATAACTCTAATAATATTACTGGAGTTATTTCAATTAATGGTGTAATTATTGAAAATCACGCTTTACGACATGAAAATGGAGGAGCGGACGAGATTGATGGTTATAATATTGCGGTTACATATGCTCCTATGAATTATGATGCGCCATTAAATAATATACTTGGCGAACACTTATTTCAAATTGATGATGAGTTAAACGTTATCGCCTCATCTGTCGTAACGGATCACGGTGCATTAATAGGTCTTGCAGACGACGACCACACCCAGTATTTATTAGTATCAGGCACTAGGGCTTTGTCTGGTAGTCTTGATTTAGGAACTAATAACATTATTAACGTTGGTACTGTTGATGGTGTGGATATATCATCTCACTCCACCAGACACGAGTCTGGTGGAGTTGATGAGATTCAAATTGAGAACCTTTCTACATTAGAAACAAATTCAAATTTTGTTTTAAGACCAAATGGATCTGGTGGTTTAATTTGGTTAGATTTAAATAACATTACAGATGGTTATGTTTATGAAACAAGACAAGTAATAGCTGGAAATGGTCTTACTGGAGGTGGAGATCTTTCAACGGATATTACATTAAATGTAACACCACACGCTGATGGATCTATAGTTATAAGTTCAAATGATATTCGTATTGGTGTTTTAGCTTCGGATTCTCAACACGGTAATCTTGGTGGTGGTTCTCTTCATGATGTTGCAACTGCTTTACAAGATGGTTTTTTTAGTTCTGATGGATATTCTAAACTTGAATCTATTGAAGTTGGGGCTCAAGCAAATACTGTAAACTCTGTGTTTGGAAGAACAGGAGTTATTGTAGCTGTATCTGGAGATTATGATTCAGATGAAATAACAAATGTATCAGCTATTTCAGGAGTTACTGTTTCTGATGCTTTAGAGATGTTGAATTCCCTGATTGTTGGGGGAGGTTCCGGAACAGTAACTGGGCCGTCATCTACAACTGATAACGCAATTGTTCGATGGTCAGGAACTGATGGTTATACAATTCAAAATTCCGGAATCATCATTGATGATTCCGATAATATTACTAACGTTACCACAATTAATGGCGTTACAATACAATCTCACTCCACCAGACACGAGTCTGGTGGAGCTGATGAGATTGATGGTTATAATGTTTCTCTAACATATTCTCCTAGTAACTACAATTCTCCAATTAACAATTTGATAGGGGAACACCTCTATCAAATTGATGAGGCTTTAGGAAATATTTCAGATTCTGTAGTTACAGATCACGGAGCCCTTACAGGGCTCAGTGATGATGATCAT
>Ga0079224_100000003_pt1 | contig 130165 bp, 105 predicted proteins | sample Stecom2015_FD_80414 | JGI IMG/M metagenome (GOLD analysis project Ga0079224, IMG submission 80414) | Agricultural soil microbial communities from Utah to study Nitrogen management - Steer compost 2015 | ecosystem: Environmental > Terrestrial > Soil > Agricultural land | place: USA: Utah... | reverse complement strand
TTATGGGGTCCGAAGTCTCACCTTATGGGGTCCAAGTCTCAGCTTTTGGGGTCTCCCACATCAGAAAAAGCACCAAGCATCCCGCGCGGCATCACCCGCACTTCGAGTCGCCGCAATTCAAGCACGTCAAGCATCCATCCATCATCACGACGGCGGCGGTGGAGCACTTTGGGCACAGCTGAGCGCCTTCGGGGAAGTGGTTGTTGGCGAAGGCGTCGACTTGCTTTTGTCTAGCCTCGTATTCGGCGCGCTTTTGCTCGATCAACTTGCGACGGGCTTCGTCGATCTCGGGGTCCTTCAGGAGGCCGATGGAGCGCAAGTGCCGCTCGATGACGTGACCGAGCTCGGCAATGATCGAGGGCATGAACTTGCCGCCGGGCTGCCAGTAGCCACCGCGTGGGTCGAACACGGCTTTGAGCTCTTCGACAAGGAAGGTCACATCGCCGCCTTTGCGGAACACGGCAGAGATGATTCGGGTGAGCGCGACGATCCACTGGAAGTGGTCGAGGTTCTTGGAGTTGATGAAGATCTCGAACGGGCGGCGTTGCTCGTAAGGCGTGCCCTCGTTGAGCACGATGTCGTTGATGGTGACGTACATCGCGTGATCCGAAACGGGTGTCTTGATCTTGTAGGTCGAGCCGACGAGCACTTCGGGGCGCTCGAGCTTCTCGTGCATCCAGACGACGTTGGACTCCTTGGTCTCTTTGCGCGGCGCTGCTGTAGAGGCAGACGCAGGCGCGGGCGCAGCTGCTGGCTCTGCAGCGGCCTTCTCCTTGTCCTCCGGCTTTTCGACGCGGTACTTAACGATTTTCTTGTCGATCTTGATCATCTCGGTTCACTCCGGCGGCGCTGTGCGTCGCGATTGCATGGCTGCTGGGCGCTGTCACCTGCTCCTCGACCCTCCCCCGCTTTACGAGGGGAGGGATCGACCGAGCGCTCAAGCGCGGTGTGCTACAGGGATCAGCACCAGAAAGAAGCGCTGTGCTTTGCTTTCCGACTTCGAGCTCCGCGCCTCGAACGCGCCTCAAAACTTCCCGTAATACCCTTCCTTCAATGCGTCGTAGAGGTTCGCGGCGGTGTGCACTTCGCCGTCGTATTCGATCTCCTCGTCGCCTCGCGCTTTGATCTCGGTGCCGTCTTCGAGCGTGAAGACGTACGTCGTGTTCTTCAGGTCCTGTTCCTTGACGAGCACGCCCTGGAACGCTTCGGGATTGAACCGGAATGTGGTGCATCCCTTCAGGCCCTGCTCGTAGGCGTACATATATATGTCCTTGAAGTCTTCGTACTTGTAATCGGTGGGCACGTTCGCCGTCTTGGAGATCGACGAATCGATCCACATCTGCGCAGCGGCTTGGATGTCGACGTGCTCCTTGGGAGTGATGTCGTCTGCCGTCGTGAAGTAATCCGGCAGCTTCTCGGCAGGATCGTCGCTGTTCGGCATTGCGCGCGGGTTCACGAGCGCACGATAGGCGAGCAGCTCGAACGAGAAGACGTCGATTCTTTCCTTTGTCTTCTTGCCTTCGCGGATCACGTTGCGGAAGTAGTGATGCGCGAACGTGGGCTCGATGCCATTCGAGGCATTGTTCGCGAGTGACAACGAGATCGTGCCGGTGGGTGCGATCGAGCTGTGATGCGTAAAGCGCGCGCCGACCTCGGCGAGCTCATCGACGAGCTCGGGTGCCGCTTCGGCGATGCGTTGCATGTAACGGCTGTAGCGCGCGTGCAAGATGCGACCCGGGATCTTCTGACCGACCTTCCAGCCGTCCTTCGCCATCTCAGGCCGCTTGCGCAGCATCTCGGGCGTGACCTCGAACTCCTCGAGCATGATCGGCGCAGGACCTTTCTCGCGCGCGAGTTCGAGCGCTGCCTCCCAGCCGGCGAGCGCCATTTCGCGGGCGACGTTCTGCGTGAAGGCGATGGACTGCTTCGAGCCGTAGCGCATGCACATCATCGTGATCGCAGAGCCCAACCCCAGGAAGCCCATGCCGTGACGACGCTTGCGCATGATCTCGTCGCGCTGCTGTCCGAGAGGCAGGCCGTTGATCTCGACCACGTTGTCGAGCATGCGCGTGAAGACTTTCACCACCTTGCGGAACTCTTCCCAGTCGAAGCGCGCATTCTCGGTGAAAGGATCGATGACGAAGCGCGTGAGATTGATCGAGCCGAGCAGGCACGAGCCATAAGGCGGCAACGGCTGCTCGCCGCACGGATTGGTCGCGCGAATGTTCTCGCACCACCAGTTGTTGTTGAGCTCGTTCACGCGGTCGATGAGCACGAAGCCGGGCTCGGCGAAGTCGTAGGTGGAGGACATGATGACGTCCCACATGCGCCGCGCCGGCAACGTGCGGTAGATCTTGCAACAGACGAGACCTTCGTCATTGGTGATGTAGCCGCGCGTGATCGGCCACTCGCGCCAGATGAACTTGGAGCTGTCGCTCAGATCCTGGCCTTCCACTTCGCGCGGTGTCACAGGGAATGCAAGCTTCCACTCCTGGTCGTCCTTCACCGCCTGCATGAACTCGTCGGTGATCAGGAGCGAGAGATTGAACTGCCGCAGCCGGCCTGCTTCGCGCTTCGCGCGAATGAATTCCATGACGTCGGGATGGCCGACATCGAACGTGCCCATCTGGGCGCCGCGGCGACCGCCGGCCGACGACACGGTGAAGCACATCTTGTCATAGATGTCCATGAACGACAGCGGGCCGGACGTGTATGCGCCGGCACCGGAGACATACGCACCCTTCGGGCGCAACGTCGAGAACTCGTAACCGATGCCGCAGCCAGCTTTCAGCGTGAGGCCCGCTTCGTGGACCTTCGCGAGGATGTCGTCCATCGAGTCGTAGATCGTGCCTGACACCGTGCAGTTGATCGTCGACGTGGCGGGCTTGTGCTCCTGCGCGCCGGCGTTCGACATGATGCGGCCGGCAGGAATGGCGCCCTTACGCAGCGCCCACAAGAACTTCTCGTACCACTCCTCGCGGACCTCTTCGCGCTCAACGTCCGCCAAGGCGCGCGCAACCCGCCGATAGGTATCGTCCATCGTGCGATCGATGGGCGTACCGTCCTTTGCGACAAGCCGGTACTTCTTTTCCCAGATGTCGATCGACGCTTCCTGAAACGGGATGCTGTTGACGTCCATGGGCTCCAGTTTGATAGCGGTCTTCATGCCGGTACTGAACTCCGGAATTTCGGCGGGTTCTCGATCTGCCTGACGAGCGCGCCCTCCCTATTTAGACGCCGTTCGCCAGCTCCTATCCTGACCAACGCGGCTCGCGATCTCGAGTTGTTCTGGCCCCTCGGAGGCGTCCGCCAGGTTCGTTTCTTCTTCTGATCGCAAGACACAACATATTGTGTCAGGAGCAAAGCCTACTGCCGCCGTCATGAGACCGTCAAGGAGCGGCGCGCCCAGCCGATCAGTCAATTTTCTCGAATAAACTCAATGAGTTCTGAGACTACGCCGAGGAATTACACTGTTGCTGAGGGCGTAAATCCGTGTTAATCCCTATTCGACGCTGCCACAAGATCTTGTGGCACTTATCGCAGCATACGAACAGGGTGTGCACAGGCTCTTCCAGGCGTCATCCACAAGTTGTTAACGCGCCGACGGAGGGGAGAGCTGCAGACCGGCAGCAAGAAGTGACGGCGAAGCCGCAGTCCCTACGGCCTACCAGCCCACGCTACCGCCTGCCCCCGCCTTGAAACCTCGTCGCTCGCGCACATTTCACGGACAAGCAAACCAACTGAGGACGAGGCTATGACCCTGACACTCTACGAACCCTGGTCGATCGTGAATCGCCTTCATCGCGATCTGGATCGTCTAATGAGTCGCGAGCTCGGTCTGCGCGACGATGCATCGCTCGGCGCAGTCAGCGAATGGGTCCCCGCAGTCGATATCCAAGAGCGGGATGACGCATTCGTGATCACTGCCGATGTCCCGGGCGTGAAGCCGGAGGACATCGAGATCACAATGGAAAATGGTGTGCTGTCGTTGCGTGGTCGACGCGAGCACGAAGCAAGCACCAAGGAGAACGGCTACCGTCGCATCGAACGAGCGCGAGGCGAGTTCTTCCGTCGCTTCAGCTTACCGGATACCGCCGATGCCGATTCGATCGAGGCGACATGCTCCAACGGTGTGTTGACGGTCAGAATCGCGAAGAAGCCGGAAGTGCAGCCGCGAAGAATTCAGGTTCGCGCGAACTGACGCAGAAAGCGCGCGTTTGCGCGCTTTCTGGCCAGCTGCCACGCCTGTCGTGATGGCTGGACCAGAAAGTGCGTAGAAGCCCCCTCTTGCGAGTCGCGGTCGAGATGCGCGACTCGCTTTTTTCCCTGCAAGCGTGACCCGTGGCTGACCCGGGTCGAGATACCTCCTGCAGCCGCCTCGTGCGCGGTGCGCTGGACCTGTCGACAGCCGAGCAACGTGCGCCACGCGCGCCGGGGCGTGAATTCTGCAGCCGATCATCGAATGAGCGCGGCTCCCGAACGGCCTGCTCAGGCGGCGAGTAGCCAGTTATCGCCTGTCAGCCTGTAAAATCCCCTCAATTCAGAACTTCGCTTCAGAGAAGGATTGCATGAAACAGCAGCTCCTCGGGCTCCTTTGCGCGGCCGCGCTCGTCGGCGCGACTGCTCAAGCGCAACTCCCCGCCAAAGTCGGCGACACGCCGGTCCCGTCACTTGCTCCCATCGTGAAGAAGGCCGCACCCGCGGTCGTGAACATCGCCACGCGGGGCACGGTCCGCGAGCGGGCACGCAACCCGCTGCTCGAGGATCCGTTCTTCCGACGCTTCTTCGATGCGCCACAGTTCGTACCGCGCGAGCGTCAGTTCCAGAGCGCTGGCTCCGGCGTGATCGTCGATGCGAAGAACGGCTACATCATCACCAATGCGCATGTCATCGAGAACGCCGACGAGATCACTGTGACGCTGCTCGACGATCGTCAGTTCAAGGCGAAGATCGTCGGTCGCGACAAGCCTTCGGACATCGCCGTTCTGCAGGTCGACGCAAAGGACCTCACGGAAATGCCGCTCGCGGACTCGAGCAAGGTGGAGGTGGGTGATTTCGTGCTCGCGATCGGCAATCCTTTCGCGCTCAACCACACGGTGACCTCGGGCATCATCAGCGCGGTCGGCCGTACGGACACCTTTAACGCCAATCCTGACTCGTATCAGGACTTCATTCAGACCGACGCGCCCATCAATCCCGGCAATTCCGGCGGCGCGCTCGTGAATCTCCGCGGCGAGCTCGTCGGCATCAATACCGCCATCTTCTCCGGCACGGGCGGCAACATCGGCATTGGCTTCGCCATCCCTTCGAACATGGTGAAGGCCATCATGAGCCAGCTCATCCAGTACGGCGAGGTGAGGCGCGGAGTGCTCGGCGTGCAGCTCGCCAGCAAACTGACGCCTGACATTGCAGAAAGCCTGGGCCTCAAGAGCGCACGCGGTGCCCTCGTCTCGCAAGTCGTGGAAGGCTCTGCGGCAGAAAAGGCCGGCATCAAAGCGGGCGACGTGATCACCTCGATCAACGGCAAGCCGATCGCGAACGCGGCCGAGCTGCGCAATACGATCGGATTGATGCGCATCGGCGAGAAGGTCGAGATCGGTCTGATCCGCGACGGCAAGCCGCGCCGCGTGACTGCGGTGATCGGCGAGCGCGACGGCACGATCACAGGCGGTGGCGGCGACATTCATCCGGCGCTCGAGGGTGCCTCGCTCGCCAATGCGGACAACGGCGGCGTCCTCGTGCAGAGCGTTGCCGAGGGCAGTCCTGCTGCCGCAAGCGGTCTGCGCCCGAACGACGTGATCCTCGCGGTCGGTCGCGTGCGAGTGCAGAACGTGCAGCAGCTGCGCGATGCGCTCAAGAACACGAACAGGGGATTCGCAATCACGATCCGCCGAGGGAATGCGACGCTGGTGTTCCCGATTGGCTAGGGCCTGTAGGCTGGGGCTGGAACGCCCAGAGCCCAGCGCCCAGCAGCTGAGCCTGGTTTACAGGCGCATGCACGTGCACGACACTCGCTAGCGTGTCTGCTATCTCGCGGCGATCCGTGCGTTTTGTCCGATCGATCCTCGCCGTCGCGCTGCTGCTGCCCCTAAGCGGCTGCTATTACATGCAAGCCTTCAGCGGGCAGATGGAGATCCTTGCGAAACGCCAGCCGATCGCGAAGGTGATCGCGCATCCGGCAACCGAGCCAACGTTGCGCGAGCGGCTGGAGTACGTGCAGGCAGCGCGCGAGTTCGCCTCGCGCGAGTTGGGCTTGCCGGATAACGGCAGCTATCGCAGCTATGCGGATCTGCAGCGCCCCTTCGTCGTGTGGAACGTGTTCGCCGCGCACGAGTTCTCAATCGAGCCAAAGCGCTGGTGCTTTCCGATTGCCGGCTGCGTCGTCTACCGCGGCTATTTCAACGCAGACATGGCGCGCGCGTACGCGCGACGTCTCGAGCGCAGAGGTTATGACGCTGCCGTCGGGGGCGTCGTGGCGTACTCCACGCTCGGACATCTCGACGATCCCGTCCTCAGCACGATGCTCAAGTGGGACAACGTGCAGCTCGCTGCGACGCTATTTCACGAGCTGGCACATCAAGTCGTTTACGTCCCTGGCGATTCGGACTTCAACGAGGGTTTCGCGACCGTCGTGGAAGAGGCCGGGCTCGAGCGCTGGCTGAGGTCGCGCGGCGAGCTGCACCAGCTCGAGAGTTGGCGGCAACAGCGCGCTCGTGCTCGCCAGTTCATCGCTTTGCTGTTACGCACGCGCGAGCGTCTGAAGACGCTTTACGCGTCCGATCTTCCGCCCGAGGAGATGCGGGCACGGAAGCAATACGAATTCGGTGTGTTGAAAGTCGAATACGAGCAGCTCAAGCGCGAGTGGGGAGGCTACCCAGGGTACGATGCCTGGTTCGCACGCACGCTGAACAACGCGCATCTGGTTTCCGTCGCGACCTACCACGGCTGTGTCCCGCGTCTGCGCCGCGTGCTCGATTCGCTAGGCGGCGACCTGGAGAAGTTCTACTCAGAGATGAAAGCGCTCAAAGGTCCGCAGGGTGCTGAACAGCGGGCGCGGCTGTGTCGAGGGGAGTGAAAGCAGTTTCTGGGCTCTGGGCGAGGACGCATAGCCCTTCCCTACTCCCGCGCGTTGGCTGATGCCTCTGGCCTGCAGCCCCATGCCCAAAGCACGTTACACTCGCGCGCATGAAGACTTACCTCGTCGGTGGTGCTGTTCGGGATGAGCTGCTCGGCTTGCCTGTGAGCGAGCGGGACTGGGTCGTCGTGGGTGCGCGGCCGGAAGATCTGACGAGCCGAGGTTACACTCCCGTCGGCAAGGATTTCCCGGTGTTCTTGCATCCCGAGACCAAGGAGGAGTATGCGCTCGCGCGCACCGAACGCAAGGTCGGCCCGGGGTATCACGGTTTCGAAACGCGTTTCTCTCCCGACGTGACGCTCGAGCAGGATCTCGAGCGGCGCGATCTGACCATCAATGCGATGGCGCGCGATCCTGAGACAGGCGAGCTGATTGATCCGTTTGGGGGACAACGCGATCTGGAGGAACGCTGGCTGCGTCATGTCTCGCCTGCCTTCGTCGAAGATCCCCTACGCGTGTTGCGGGTCGCACGCTTCGCCGCACGTTTTGCGCCACTCGGATTTCGCGTTGCACCGGAAACGCTTGCATTGATGCGACAGATCGCGGCCGGCGGCGAGCTCGATGCGCTCGTGCCCGAGCGCGTGTGGCAGGAAACACAGCGTGCGCTCGAGATGCCCGCGCCGCGCGCGTTCTTCGAGGTGCTGCGCGAGGCGCATGCGCTCGCCGTGATCTTTCCAGAGATCGATGCGCTCTTCGGCGTGCCGCAACCGGAGCAATGGCATCCGGAGATCGACTCCGGCGTTCATACCATGATGGTGCTCGATGAGGCGTGCAAGCTGAGCAGCGATCCGGTGGTGCGTTTTGCAGCGCTGACGCACGATTTGGGCAAGGCGAGCACGCCGAAGGACGAGCTACCGAGCCATCGCATGCACGATGTGCGCGGCGTGCCGATCATCGAGAAGCTCTGCGACCGATTGCGCGTGCCGAATGCTTATCGCGAGCTTGCCGTGCTGGTTGCGAAGCATCACTTGACTGCCCATCGCGTCGAGGAGCTTCGTCCATCGACCGTGCTAGAGCTACTGGAAAGCCTCGATGCCTTTCGCCGTCCCGATCGCTTCGAATGTTTTGTGCTCGCGTGCGAGGCAGACGCACGCGGAAGGTTGGGATTCGAGCATCGCGATTATCCGCAAACCATGTTCCTGCTGCGCGCGCGCGAAATCGCAGCGCGCGTCAAACCTGACGAAACGCTTGAAGGCTTGACCGGCGAGCAGATCCGCGAGCGGTTACGACAGAAGAGGATCGCCGCGCTTGCAGCGATGAAAAAGACTTAGAGGCTGTAGACTGTAGGCCGTAGGATGCGGGGCCGTGCGACCTACAGTCGGCACGCGATACGTATTCCCTGGGGCTTGGGGGCTTGGGTCACGGGATGCGCGAACGCACGCCTAATACCCATTGCCTACAGCCCACAGCCTCATAAAGTCGCTGCAAGATCGCGAACTGCAAATCCGCGCAGTGGGTGCGAAAAGTTCTTGCCGAGCCCGATCACTTTGAAGCGTTCACCCATCTCGCCCGGCAATGTAAGCAGCATTGCTTGGCGTGCCAGCTGCATGCGGGCAGTCAGATCGTTCTCGGGCAAGGCAGCGATGAACTGCTCGATGCCGTTGCCGATCAAGAAGTGCGCTTGGGTGGTGAAGCCGATGACGCTCAGGCCCGCCGCCACGGCAGCTTCGGCGACTGCTGTGAAGTCGACCCAGGCGCCGATGTCTTGCACGCCCACGTTGATGAGTGGGTTGTCGTGGAAGCGATGTCGATAATGACAAAGGAGCGTGCCGTCGCGGCGCTCGGCACGGTAGTACTGAGCGCGCGGCAAGCCGTAATCGATGAAGAAGGCCACTCCCTGCTCGATGGCGTTGGCGAGACTCGCGATCCAGTCGTGCAAGCGCAGATTGACCTCTGAGCTGTAGCCATCGGGGAACGGCGCCTCCAATTGATGCTCGATCGCACGTACCGCGCGCTCGAGCGTCTCGTCCGCTCGCACCTCGGACCAATCGAGCCCTCCCAATTGCCAGGTGACGCCGATTGCGTTCACGTGATCCTTGCGGATGCGGAAGCGATGCACCGGCAACGCGTCGAGCACTTCATTCGCGAGCACGACGCCGCGAAAGTCCTGCGGCCAGGCATCGAGCCAATGCACGCGCCCGCAAGCATCCGGCACAAACTGCGCGATGCGCTCGCGCTGACGCTCGCGTAGATCCGCGCTCACTTCCAGGATGAGATACTGGCGTGGCAAGCGATTCTGCGCTTGCAGCGCTTGCAGGATGTCAGCAGCCATGGCGCCCGAGCCGGCGCCGATCTCCAAGATGTCCGCCGGACCGAGCTGCTCGAGCACCTCGATGCATTGGTTGGCCAGGCAGCGGCTAAAGAGCGGCGAAATTTCCGGTGCGGTGATGAAATCACCGGCTTCACCGAACTTCGTGGCACCTGCGCTGTAATAGCCGAGTCCTGGCTCGTACAAAGCCAGCTCCATGAAACGCTCGAAGCTGATCCAGCCGTCGTGCGCATCGATCTCTTGGCGAATGCGCTCGACCAGGCGCGCCGAGTGCTCGGCTTGCTCGGGCGTCAAAGGAGGCAGCGAGGTGGAGACGGACATACAAGAGGTTACTGGCTAGGCAATGGATCGATGGGCTGCGGCATGCGCGCCAGCGCGCACGTGGTGCAGTCCCCTCCCCGCGACGCAAGACCAGCACAGCATACGCGAGTGCGGCGCACGATGGGCGGCGGGTTGGAGATGATGCGATTCTGCAAAATGTACCATCGTGATGGTCCGCCTTCGTCGCCTTCAGGCATGAGACTGTATATTCGCTCACGATCCGCGGTCAGCGGCCAATGTCAGTAGCCGTAGACTTTGCCATCGTAGCCCTGTTCGATAACCAGCGAAGCTCATGAGCACTCTCGTCGACCACGTTGTCCTGATCACTGGCGCTGCGCGGCGCATCGGCGCCGCGCTTGCGCGCGGATTTCATGCCGAAGGCGCCCGTGTGGCGATCCACTATCATCGCTCCGCATCGCATGCCCACGCGCTGTGCGAAGAGCTGAATCGCGCGCGAGCGGGCTCGGCGATCGCGATTCAGGCGGACTTGCTGCACTTCGCCGCGCTCACGCAAATCGTCGAGCGCGTGATCGACGCTTTCGGACGTCTGAGCATTCTCATCAACAACGCGTCCACCTTCTATCCCACGCCGATCGGACAGATCACCGCCGCACACTGGGACGATCTCGTCGGCACGAATTTGAAAGCTCCGCTGTTCTTGTCCCAGGCCGCAGCACCCGCACTGCGCGAAGCACGCGGCTTGATCCTGAACATGATCGACATTCACGCGCAACGGCCGTTACCGACACATCCGGTGTACTCCAGCGCGAAAGCAGGCTTGGCCATGCTGACGCGTTCGCTCGCACGCGAGCTCGCGCCGGAAGTGCGGGTCAATGGCATCTCCCCCGGTCCGATCCTGTGGCCTGATGGCGGCATCGATTCCGCGCTCAAGCAAGAAATCATCTCGAAGACGTTACTCAAGCGCCAAGGCGCGCCCGAGGACATCGTGCGGACTGCGCTGTTCTTCGCGCGCGAGGGCACGTATGTGACGGGACAGATTCTTGCGGTGGATGGAGGACGGAGCGTCGGCTGGTGATGCTGGCTGGAGGCCGGAGGCTCGGGACGGGGCGTGCGTCCAGTGTCTGCGGGGCTACGGACTAGAGGCTGACGTGCACAAGCTCGTGGTCCTTCTCGTCGAATGCTTCCCACAGCTCACGCATCGTCTTGCGCTCAGTCGGATGCACGAGGTCGGGAGCGAGATCGGCCAGCGGCTTGAGCATGTAGGCGCGCTTCACCAGGTCCGGTCGCGGCAAGACGCAACCGGCCTCAGTGGAGACGCGATCGCCATACAACAGGATGTCCAGGTCCATGGTACGAGGGCCCCACTTGGGTGCATCTGCCGGCCGATCGCATTGTCTTTCGATCGCCCGCAGCCGCTCGCGCACGCGCGCCACCGGTTCGTCGGTCGAGAAGGCGACGACCAGATTGACGAAATCCTCACCCTCGAAGCCGACAGATCGATTCCGGTATGCAGGCGAGACGCGCAGTGTCGGATACGCGCGTCGCAGCAACTCGAGCGCACGAGGGAAATAACGCTGCGGCTCTATGTTGCCGCCGGCGGCAACATAAACGTCGACCATAGGGGCATAAACGTCGACCATAGGGGTGATCTCTTCGATCGGCCTCGGGATTCCAGCGCGAAGCTCTCGCTGCAAAGTGCTCGCTACAGCCTCTTTACGATGCTGGTAAGTAGTCTTCGCGTCGACGCTCGATCTCCACACCCACATCGCGCGAAAAGCGTATCGCGCCTCGTTTGTTCACACGCACCTTGACCCAGCTCACGTCGAACTCCGTCACGACCAGCTCGGCGATGCGCTCCGTCAAAGTCTCGACGAGGTGAAACTGCGACTCGCCGACAAAGGCGAGGATGCGCTTGGCGACCTTCTTGTAGTCGATCGTGTCTTCGATGCGATCAGTGGCCGCCGCCTTGCGAATATCGGCCGCCATCTCCAGGTCGATCACAACGGTCTGCTTGACGCGCCGCTCCCACTCCCAAATACCCACGACACATTCGACAGTGAGCGCGCTAAGGAAAATCTTGTCCATGTAGAGGCTGGGGCTGGAGATCGGAAACCGGGCTGGAAAACTCGGGGCTATATCGGCTCGAAACCCGTGAAGGATACCGCACCCGGGGACAGGAGGCTGGAAACCAAGCAGCGCTCCTCGATCCGAGCACTCACGCGTCCCGAGGTCCGAGCTCTGAGCCAACAGCGTCTGCGCGCTCCGCGCACGGGGGTTGCAACGTATCCAGCGGCCAACGCGCCGTCGCGCGAATCTCAAGACCGTCGCATTGACCAGCCGCCAGACGGCGATAACCCGCGTACGCGATCATCGCGGCGTTGTCGGTGCAGAACTCCGGTCGCGGATACATCACCCGCACACCAAGGCGTTGTCCGAGCTCGCTCAGCTCGGTGCGCAACTTACGGTTGGCCCCCACGCCGCCTGCGACGACGAGCGTTTCGAGACCCGTTTGGCGTAATGCCCGCTCGCACTTGCCGACGAGCGTCTCGACCACCGCGTCTTGAAATTCGCGTGCCACATCTGCGCGCGTCTGCTCATCGAGCGTGAGCCCTCGTGTTGCGACCACGACTGCGGTCTTGAGCCCGCTGAAGCTGAAATCGAGGCCAGGTCGATCGAGCATCGGGCGCGGGAAGCGAAATCTTCCCGACCGGCCGCTGTCGGCGAGCCTCGCGAGCGCAGGCCCGCCTGGATACGGAAGCCCGAGGAGCTTGGCCGTCTTGTCGAACGCTTCGCCGGCAGCATCGTCAACGGACGTGCCGATGATCTCGTACTCGCCTATTCCCGCCACCGTGGCCAGCAAAGTATGACCGCCTGACACGAGCAGAGCGAGAAACGGAAATTCCGGCGCCTCGGCCTCGAGCATCGGCGCCAGCAAATGGCCCTCCAAGTGGTGCACCCCGATCGCCGGCCGGCTCCAGGCGAACGCAAGGCTTCGGGCGACCGATGCGCCCACGAGCAGCGCGCCGATCAAGCCGGGACCTGCTGTGTACGCCACGCCAGAAATATCGTTCGGTCTCGCCCCTGCATCCCTCATTGCCGCATCGATCAGCGGCAAGAGCTTCTGGACGTGGTCGCGCGAGGCGAGCTCAGGCACGACACCGCCATACTGGGCATGCAGCGGGACCTGGCTGTAAAGCCGATGCGCCACGAGCCCGCGCTCGCTGTCGTATAGCGCGGCGGCGGTTTCGTCGCAGGAGGTTTCGATGCCGAGAACGAGCATGGGTTGGGCAGATTGAAATTCGAGCGCAAAGGCACAGATATGGGCGTGTCGCACCGCTTTTCTACCGGTTTGCGCGGCTGGGGCTCATCCCACAGGCCCCTCCCGCGCTTGAGCCTCGAGAAGCAGCTCAGTATACTTCTCGTTTCTCTGCCTGCCCCATGTCGTGGGCGGGCTTTTTTAACACTCACGTGTAACGACTGGCCTGCAGTTTCTGTGGTCGAGGTTTGTGTAGGGAAACGTTAGAGGTTCTATGCCGAGTATTCGCGTCCGAGAAAACGAGTATTTCGATGCCGCCCTGCGGCGCTTCAAGCGTGCTTGTGAGAAAGCTGGGATTCTGACTGAGCTCAGGCGACGCGAATACTACGAAAAGCCGACCCAGGAACGGAAACGGAAGAAGGCTGCAGCGATCAAGCGCCATCTGAAGCGTCAGGCGCGCGAAGCAGCGATGATGCAGGCTGCTCACATGCGCCGGCGCTGATTCGCGCAGCGCGTGACCGCCGGTCACTCCAACCATGTAGGATCGGCGAGCGTTTGATCGAATCGACATGTTTTCTCGAGATCGCGGCGCCTTCAGGGCGCCGTGTTCGTTTAATCTTCCAGGAAATTCCGTTTCGCGTCCGCGCAACGATCCAGCGAGGTCCAGCTCATGTCTAGCCTCAAAGAACGCATCACCGAAGACATGAAGAATGCCATGCGCGCGAAGGACACCGAGCGCCTGAGCACGATCCGCATGATTACCTCCGCGATCAAGCAGCGCGAGGTCGACGAGCGCATCACGCTCGACGATGCGCAGGTGCTGGCCGTGATCGAGAAGATGATCAAGACGCGCAAGGAATCGATCGCCCAGTTCAGGAAGGGCGGTCGCGAAGACCTCGCCGCCAAGGAGGAGAAGGAAGTCGAGCTGCTGCAGAGCTACCTGCCAGAGCAACTGTCCGAGGCCGAGATCGAGAAGATCATCGCCGACGCCATCGCTCAGACCGGCGCGAGCAGCATCAAGGACATGGGCAAGGTCATGGCCCTCGTCAAGCAGCAGGCGCAAGGTCGTGCGGACATGAGCGCGGTCAGCGCGAAAGTGAAGGCGAAGCTCGGCGCTTAGCGCTGCTTCCGTCGCGAAAGCCTCCGGCGCAGTGGCCGCGCCGGAGGTAACCGAGCCGTCCGCAAAAGCATTTCACGACAGAAATCCCCCCGTTTCGCGTCGGCAGACGGGCCAGACGCGCTGCGAGCCTGACCTGCCGCCGGCCTCTGAAGGGCTCAGCGTTCCCAATCAGAAGCTCTATTGTCGGAGCGCAGGGCAAGCCTTGCCACAGGCGGTCCTGCCACGGCACTTGCCGACAGGCCCTCCTGTCCGCAGTTCGAGCCAGGTATTCTTCTCCGTCGGTCCACAACCGCAGAGCCTTAGTCTGTAGCCTGTCGCCCTGCTCCGTGTCCCGCATCCCTCAACACTTCATCAACGAGCTCATCGATCGAGTCGACGTCGTCGAGCTCATTGGCAGCCGTGTGCCGTTGAAAAAACAGGGCAAGGAATTCAAGGCGTGCTGCCCGTTCCACAACGAGAAAACGCCCTCCTTCACCGTGGTGCCGGACAAGCAGTTCTATCACTGCTTCGGCTGCGGTGCGCATGGCACGGCGATCGGCTTCCTGATGGAGTACGACCGCATGAGCTTCCTCGAAGCCGTCGAGGAGCTCGCCGAGCGCGTCGGTATGGAGCTGCCGCGCGAAGCGCAGCCACAAGGGGCGCGCAGCTCCGCCACCGAGGCGCTTTTCAACACGCTGAGCAGGGCGACCCAGTTCTACCGCCAGCAGCTCGCGCAATCTGAACGTGCTCGCGAGTACCTCAAGCGCCGGGGACTGACCGGCGAGACGGCTGCGCGGTTCGCGCTGGGCTACGCACCGGACGCATGGGACGCGCTGCTCAAGCACATGGGCCAGTCGGAGCTCGAGCGCGCGCGTCTTCTGCAAGTCGGCCTGATCGTCGAGCGCGCCCGTAGAGCCGGTGCGGATGAATCGTCCGGATACTATGATCGCTTCCGCGATCGCGTGATGTTCCCGATTCGAGATGCCCGCGGACGTACACTCGGCTTCGGCGGACGGATACTCGACAAGGGTGAGCCCAAGTACCTCAACTCGCCCGAGACCGAGCTCTTTCACAAGGGCCGGGAGCTTTACGGCCTGTACGAGGCCCGGCAGGCATCACGCACCCTGTCGCGCATTCTCGTGGTCGAGGGCTACATGGACGTCGTGCGGCTTCACCAAGCCGGCATCACCTATGCCGTCGCCACCCTTGGCACCGCGACCACACCCGAGCACCTGGCACGCATCTTTCGTATCTGCAACGAGGTTGTGTTCTGTTTCGACGGCGATCGTGCTGGGCGCGCGGCAGCGTGGCGCGCGCTAGAGAACGCGCTGAGCCAGGTGCGCGACGGGCGGCAGATCCGATTCTTGTTCCTCCCCGAAGGGCACGATCCCGACTCGCTCGTGGGCGAAGAAGGCAAGGAGCGGTTCGAAGCGCGCGTGCAGAATGCGATGCCGCTGTCAGAGTACTTTTTGAAACACCTTAGTTCTCAGGTGGACATGAGCACTCTCGACGGCCGTGCGCGCCTTGGCGAGCTGGCCAAGCCCCTCATCGAGCGGATTCCAGCTGGTCTCTACCGGGAGCTCCTGGCCGATGAGGTGGCCAAGGTCGTGGGAATCGATCGCTCGAGGTTCACCAAGAGCTTGGGGGTGGATGAACTAAAGGCCCCAAAATCCATCAAATCGATGCCCGCACGGGTACGTCCGGCGAGCGGAGGACGACGGAACCTGGTTCGCCAGGCGATCCACTTGCTCGTACATTACCCGCAGATCGCCGACAGCGCGCCCGACGTCGAGGGGATCGCCAACTTGGACAAACCCGGAATTCCGCTGCTCTTGGAGCTGCTCGACAGCCTCAAAGCGCAGCCGTGCGGCACAACTGGAGCGTTGCTTGAACGGTGGCGTGATCGCCCCGATGTTAAGCATCTGTCGAAGCTAGCCGCATTGGAATGTCACATTCCAGACGCCCAGGGCGCCGCGAAGGAGTTGGCCGGGGCACTTCGGCAGCTGGCCGACGAAGGAGCTTTTGTGCGGCGCGAGCAGTTATTAAGTAAACACGTTCGAGAAGGCTTGAGCGAGGCCGAAAAGGCGGAGCTGCAAGCCTTATTGCTGCGCAAGCCGGCCGCGAGGTCGCCGTGAGCCGGGCCGCCTCCGAACGCGGTGCAGCCGGTGCGACCAGCATGTGCGCGCTGGACGACAATCAACCTAGCGCTGGCATGCCGTAGAAGTTAAACTGCGCGGTCTTTTTAAGCCCGTCGCCCCAAACCCTGAGGGCCTCCACCTTGAGCAAGACTTTGGCACCGAGAAAGGAATCCAACCAGATCGCGGATGAACGTCAGTCGCAGCTGAAGCTGCTGATCGCCCGTGGCAAAGAACAAGGGTATTTGACATATGCTGAGGTAAACGACCACCTACCGAGCGAGATCGTCGATCCTGAGCAGATCGAAGATATCGTCAACATGATCAACGACATGGGCATTCCGGTGTACGAAAAGCCACCGGAAAGCGAAGCCTTGTTGTTGAGCGAGCCGGTGGTGGCGGACGATGAGGCTGCAGAGGAAGCGGCAGCCGCGCTGGCGACCGTGGATGCGGAGTTCGGCCGCACGACCGACCCGGTGCGCATGTACATGCGCGAGATGGGCACGGTCGAGCTGCTCACGCGCGAAGGCGAGATCCGCATTGCGAAACGCATCGAGGAAGGCCTCGACGCGGTCCGAAGCGCTTTGTCCGCCTATCCGCTGACCTACGAGTATCTCTTGAACGCCTACGAGCAGGTGAAGGCCGGCCAGGGACGCCTGGTCGACATCATCACCGGCTTCATCGATCCGAACGCGCCGGATGAGATCGCCGCGCCGGTCAACCCCAAGCTAGCGGCGGATGCCAAGGACGCCGACGGCGACGAGGAAGAGGAAGTCGACAGCGCGGAGGATGACGAGCCGCTCGAGAGCGGCCCGGATCCGGAAGAGGCCGCGCGCCGCTTCGCGTCGCTGCAGAAGCTCTATCCGCAGTACGTGAAGGCGCTCGATGAGAAGGGCAGCAAGGATCCCAAGACGCAGAAGATCCGCAAGAAGATCTCGGCCGAGTTCATGGAGCTGAAGCTCGCGCCGAAGATGTTCGATGCGCTCATCGCGCAGCTGCGCGAGCACGTCTCGGAGATCCGCAACATCGAGAAGCAGGTGATGGCCTTGTGCGTGCGCGATGCAGGCATGCCGCGCAAGGACTTCATCGCGACGTTCCCCAAGAACGAGACCAACCTCAAGTGGCTCGACAAGCACATTCGTGCCAAGCGCAAGCACTCCGCGGCGCTCGCGCGCTTGCGTGAGGAGATCGAGAAGCAGCAGATCAAGCTGCAGCAGCTCGAGCAGCGCGTGCACCTGCCGATTGCCGAGGTCAAGGAAATCAACCGCGAAGTCGCGGTGGGCGAGGCCAAGGCGCGTCGCGCGAAGAAAGAGATGGTCGAGGCGAACCTGCGCCTCGTGATCTCGATCGCGAAGAAGTACACGAACCGCGGCCTGCAGTTCCTGGACCTCATCCAGGAGGGCAACATCGGCCTCATGAAGGCGGTGGACAAGTTCGAGTACCGCCGCGGCTACAAGTTCTCGACGTACGCGACGTGGTGGATCCGCCAGGCGATCACACGCTCCATTGCGGACCAAGCGCGCACGATCCGCATCCCTGTGCACATGATCGAGACGATCAACAAGCTGAATCGCATCTCGCGTCAGATGCTGCAGGAGATGGGTCGCGAGCCGACACCCGAGGAGTTGGCGGCGCGCATGGAGATGCCGGAGGACAAGGTCCGCCGCGTGCTCAAGATTGCGAAGGAGCCGATCTCGATGGAAACACCGATCGGCGACGACGAGGATTCGCATCTTGGGGACTTCATCGAGGACACCTCGGTCGAGTCACCGATCGAGGCCGCGACGATGGAGTCGTTGCGCGAGACCACGCACGCCGTGCTTGCCGGCCTGACGCCGCGCGAAGCCAAGGTGTTGCGCATGCGGTTCGGCATCGACATGAACACCGACCACACGCTCGAAGAAGTCGGCAAGCAGTTCGACGTCACGCGCGAGCGCATCCGCCAGATCGAGGCGAAGGCGCTGCGCAAGCTCCGTCATCCGAGCCGCAGCGAGCAGCTGCGTAGCTTCTTGATGGACGACTGACGGATTGGCCACACCGGCCAACGAAAAAGCCGAGGCACGCGTGCCTCGGCTTTTTTTTGGCAGTCACCCCCTCCCTGACCCTCCCCCGCAAGCGGGGGAGGGATTGAGGAAGGGGAATCGCTCCTGCCGCCCCGCTTGCGAGAGAGACATCAGGAGTTGTTCCCTCCCCCGCTTGCGGGGAGGGATTGAGGAAGCGGAATCGCTCCTGCCGCCCCGCTTGCGAGAGAGACATCGGGAGTCGTTCCCTCCCCCGCTTGCGGGGAGGGATTGAGGAAGCGGAATCGCTCCTGCCGCCCCGCTTGCGAGAGAGACATCAGGAGTTGTTCCCTCCCCCGCTTGCGGGGGAGGGATAGGGAGGGGGAATCGCGCTTGCGAGAGAGAGTCAGGGAGGCGCCGCCTACATATCTGGTCTGCCGGGATACTGACGCAGCAGCTCGGTCACGACCACGTTGATCGTCGCTTGGGGATTCTTGAGCGCGTCCTTCGACAAGCGACCTTCAGCCACTCCTTCCCAGATGAGCTGCTTCTTGGCGGCGTCGACGATGTCGACGTTGATCGTGCCGACCTGGTAGGTCACCGTGCGATCCGGCTCATACAACGGCCAGGCAGTGTAGAGACCGTAGCGGTACCAGTAATAGCCATAGCCAGTGGTGACCTGCGGACGAATCTCGGTGCGCTCACGCGTGTTCATGAAGAAATTGACGAGCAGGTCCGGATTCTCCTCGTCGTACTTATACCCGCGCGCCTCCATCACCGCACTGACCGCACTCTTGAAGTAGCTCGTGATGAGCGTGGAGTAGCCACCTCGGTCCGTACCAGTCTCCTTAGGGAAGCCATAGGTACGGTACACGGAAAAATCGACCGACTTGTCGTAGTCGATGCGCGTGTCGGGCGCGCGAGTCGTCGCGCAGCCACTGGCGATGAGCGCGAGCGCGACGGTGATGATCGTTACAAGGTTTCGTTTCAGCATAACGCTATCTCGTGGTGCAAGAACTCGAGCACTGACTCGTGGAGTCTATAGGCGGCATTGACCGCTCAGGTTCCCTCGCAGCGCATCAATGATCGCAACCCAGCCGAATTGGGCTCGCGCTGAGCCAAGTCAAGGCGAGCCAGTGCGACGTTTGCATTCCGATACTCTGCAGGCGCAGTTGAATCGTCGCTGAACGCTGCGTGCGCGTGCTCAACGCTGGGCAGAGAACGGGAGCTCAAGCAGGGAGGGAGCGCACGGACGCGCGTCTGCTACCGCCTGCCACCCTAACGAAAATGCTGTCCCATCTCCAGGTCCAACAAGACCCGCTTGCGCCACAAGCCTCCCCCATAGCCGCCAAGCGCTCCGTTGGCATTCACGACGCGGTGGCAGGGCACGATGATCGCAACGGGATTTGCGTTGTTTGCCATCCCGACGGCGCGCGTCGCTCTCGCATCCCCGATGCGCTCGGCCAGTTTCAAGTACGACCACGTCTCGCCATACGGAATTTCGAGCAGCGCGTTCCATACCTTCTGCTGGAACGCGGTCCCCTCCAGCGTCAATGCGAGATCGAAGCGGGCACGTTGCCCCGCAAAGTATTCCTCGAGTTGACGGCGCGCCTGCTCCAAGCATCCGCTCAGCTCGACGACTGCGCCGCGCAGACTGCGACGCCGTAGTGCTTGCAGTTGCGCTTCGAGGTCGTCTACCCCGACGAACGCCACCGTGCAGAGCGCATCATCCATCTCGGCCAAGAGCAGCTCACCGACAGGAGAGCGCATGATGCTCAATCGAAGCGCAGTCGGTCCGCTTCGCGGCGCGCCAAACACCCGCTCCGCCGCGGCGGCCAGCTCATCCACGAAGATCGGTTGCTCGGCAGGTGCTGGCGGTGCATTCACGATTGGTATCCCGGCGCGGCTCAAACGTCGTCGCTCTCGTCTCGCGTGCGGCTCGTACGCGTTGGCAGTTTGCGCTCGAGCCATCCCACCACAACCAGCACCACGAGCGCAAACGCCGTGGCGATGGCCGCAACCGTATAGTAGCCGCTGCCAGCTGCGACACCCAGCGCGCCCGCCAGCCACATGTTGGCGCCGGTCGTCAGTCCTTGCACGTTACCGCGACTGCGGATGATGGCGCCGGCAGCCAGGAAGGCCACACCGGCCGTGACTGCTTCGATGATGCGAATGGGATCGGCCGCCGGCTCGTGTTCCTCGTTCGCAAATTCACCATAGAGCTCGAAAGTGATCAAAGTAAACAACGCGGCCGCGAGCGAGACGAGAATATGCGTGCGCAGTCCCGCTGGCTTGCGGCGCATTTCCCGATCGAAGCCGATCAGCCCACCCAGCACAATGGCCACACTCAAACGCAGCAAGGCATCCCACGGGGAAAGCCGTGTCGCCTCCCCAGCCAGCCAATCGAGCATGCGTGCTCCGCCACCTTGCAAAGGTTGTCGGTCGAACGCGAGCTTCCGATCGCGAGTTCCGTTGTGGGTGTCGCGCGTCTTCGTGCAGCGCTGGCGTCCTCCTTGCCGGGAGCGTTCTCGTCGCAGGCCCTGTGTCCCACACGAGCACGACGGATAGCCATCGGCGGCCGATCCCTATAACCTCTCTCACATGCTCCGACGCTTGTGCTTCGCACTCACCGCATCACTTCTTTTCTGCACCAGTGCACTCGCGGCTCAAGACGTGTACGAGCGCGCACGGGCTGAGTTTCTGCGCGCGTATGCGCGCGCGGGTGCCACAGCTCAAGAAGACGACAGCGAAGCGTTGCGCGCTTATCCGCTCTATCCCTATCTGCAAGCCGAACGTATACGTGCAGCGCTCGCCAAGGCAGGGTCCGACCTCACACCGGCCGACCAACGCGCGCAGACCTTCATCACCTATTACGATGGCGAGCCCGTCGGGCGCAACCTGCGTCGCGCATGGCTTGCCAGCTTGGCGAAACGCGAGCTCTGGCAGACCTATCTGGAGCACTACCGCCCTGAGCTCGCGGATGAAGCGGCACAGTGCCACAGCTTCACAGCACGGATCGTGCTCAATCGCACCGAAGGGCTCGCCGAGGAGATTCGCGCACGTTGGCTCACGCCGCGAAGCCTTCCCGAATGCAGACGTGCATTCGACTGGCTGATCGAGTTAGACGCCTTACCGGAGGAGCTCGTGGAAGCACGGGTGCGACTGGCGCTCGAAGCGAACAACCCGCGCTTTGCACGCCAGATCGCCGTGCGCCTCCCGCAGGCTCGGGCACAACCGTTCTTACAATGGGCAGCGCTGCTCGAGCGGCCACAGGAGAACATCGATGCATTGATTGCTCGTCCGGAACGCAGCGTCTTGCCGGAAGCGTTGCTCGCTGGCTGGAAAAAGCTCGCTCGCTCAAATCGCGACGCTGCGATCGCGCGCTATCCACGATTGGTGAGCGCGCGCAAGCTGAGCGAAAGGGAGGCAAGTCCATACGCGCTCCATCTCGCGCTGCCGCTCTCCTGGGATCGCCGTGCCGAGGCGCTCGAGTACTTCGCGCGCGTGCAGCCGGCAGATTTGGACGACTACGCCCTTGAGTGGCAAGCACGCGCCGCGCTATGGGCGCAAGATTGGGAACTCGTTGCCAAGACGATCGCTGCCATGTCGGAGCAAACACGACAATTGGCGCGCTGGCGCTATTGGGCCGCACGTTCAGCCGAGCAGATGCGCGATATGCGGCTCGCACGCCAGCTCTACGAGTCGCTGCTGACCGACGACAACTATTACTCCATGATGGCTGCGGCTCGGCTGAATCGGCCGTTGAGCCCGAACCTGGAGAAACTGGTCCTGGATGAAGTGCTGCTCGCTCAGGTCAGCCAGCTCCCCGAAATGGTCCGCGCGCGCGAGCTCTTGTTATGCGCGCTGCGGCCATTCGCAAATGCCGAATGGGCTCACGCGCTCGAGAAGCTGTCGGAAGACGCACGCTTGCACGCGATCCATCTTGCGCATCGGTGGGGTTGGTACGATCAGGCGATCGCGACTGCAACGAAGCAGCGCATTTTCAATGACTACGAGCTGCTCTATCCGCGTCCGTACGATCGCGAGGTGGAAGCCGCCGCGAAGCTGACCGATCTGCCCGCAGAGCTGATCTATGCTGTGCTCCGGCAGGAAAGCCTGTATCGCCACGATGCCGTGTCGTCGGCAGGCGCGCGCGGACTGTTGCAGCTGTTGCCCGAAACCGCGCGCCTCACCGCACGGGCATGGAAACAGCCGCATCCCGACCTCCAGGATCTGTTCGTGCCTGCAACGAACGTGCGGCTCGGCGCTGCGCAACTCCGCTTGCTGCTCGATCGCTTCGGCGGTCAAACGATCGTTGCACTCGCAGGCTACAATGCCGGTCCGAACGCCGCCGCGCGCTGGCTTCCGCGCGAGACGCTCGATTCGGACATTTGGATAGAGAACATCCCATACAACGAGACCCGCACGTACGTGCAACGCATTCTTTGGCACACTGTCGTCTTCAAGTGGCTCAAGACGGGCGAGCCTCAACAGACACACGTGTGGCTCGCGCAAGTCGAGCCGCTCGCGCCGCGTAGCGCGGCACGGTAGGCTGTAGGGACACGGACCTCACACTGGTATCGCCGCTTCAGCCGCTCGATCCGCGACTGTCCCATCGTCGGGGCCAAGGATTTCGTTCAGCGTCTCGATGACTGCTTGTGTCGTGCTCACGACATAGTGGGCGCCGGCTTCTCGCAAGCGCTCAGCGGCACGCGCCATGCTGACTTCTTGCAGCATCGGCCGCAGCACGACGATCGTCGTATCCGGTGCCAAAGCACGCAATTTGCGACAGTAGTTGCGCACCTCGGCGCCTCGAGTGGTGCTGAGTGCGGCAATACAGACGATCTTCGGAGGCTTGTCGAGCACACAGCGCAGCGCTCGGTCGGGCGGCAGGTCATCGGGGACGATCTCCATCGATTTCGGCCGGATCGCTGCCGCGAGCAATTCGAGAGCGACCTGGTCGACAGGGGCACGTGCTGCAAGCCCTACTATGCTCGGCATCGCGCTTGTGTCTTGTGCTGCATCCGGCACGAGCAGCTGAGCCGCCTCGGCAATGTTGTCGAGCACGAACTCCGCGTCTTCCGTGCTGATCTCATCCTGAGAGCGGTGCTGTTGCAGCAGCAGTAGCGCCGGCAGCAGCACTTGATCGATCACCCCCACGGGACCCACCTCCGCTGACATGCGCTCGACCAGCGTAGTGGCTTCGTCCTCGTCGCGAGCGAGCAGACGCTGATAGAAGCGCACATGCGGCATCAATGCTGGCTCATCGGCGAAGATGATCGACAAGAATCTGAGCGAACGCACGTGCCGTCCCAGCACCGCGATGCAAACGGTCAGCGGTGTCGCCAAGATGAGACCGATCGGCCCCCATACCCAAATCCAGAACAACGCGGACATGAGCAGCGCGAATGAGGAAACGCCGGTGCGATGCCCGAGCACCATAGGCTCGACGAAGTAGGCACTCGCCAAATCCAGCGTGAGAAATAGCGCGATCGTTTGCAGCGTCTCGGCCCAACCAGGGAACGTCGCGAACGCCAACACTGAAGGCAACAAGGCGGAGAAGATCGAGCCCACGTATGGCACGAAGCGCAGCACTGCCGTCAAGCCGCCCCACAGCGCCGCGTACGGCACGCCAATCCAGTACAACCCGAGCGCCACGATCGCGCCGAAGCCGACATTGATGAGCGTTTGTGCCACTAAGAAGCGACTCACACGTTGCGCCGCCTCATCCATCAGTCGCGTCGTGAGCGTGACGTTCTCCGATCCGAGCAGCCGAATGAGCCGATCGCGTAAGTCCTCGCGCTGTCCCAACATGAACGCGACGAGCACGAGCACGATCACGGCGCTCGTCACGGGCTCGAACACCGCGCGAATCGTGTCCTGGACGCGTTCCGCCGGCGACACTCTTGACGGCACGACGCGAACGGGCTGGGCAACACGCAGATCGTCCACATTGTCGTCGAGCTGCTCGGTGACGCGATCAACAGTACGCGTGAGCGTGCTGAGCGGGCTATCGTCGCTCGGTCGCAGGTCGGCGACCTTCTTTCTCATCGAAGAGGTGTACTTTGAGATCTCGGAGGAGAGCTCGGCGAACTGACTGAAAGCGACATAGCCGATGCCTCCGACGGCACCGAGCGCAAGAAGCATCGTCAGCGCCACGCTCGCCGCGCGAGGTAGCCGGACGCGATCAAACCAGCGGACGAGCGGCGTCAGAGCAAACGCGAGAATGATGCCGAGCGCCAACGGCATCAGAATCGCTTTCGCCGCCCAGAGAATCGCAACGATCAAAGCGATCGTGAGTAACGAGCTCCAAGGCGCGTCGATGCGAGCGAGAAGCTTGGTGCGAGCCACGATGAGACCGACTGAATGTGGCACTTGAACGCCGCATGGCGGGGCGCAGTTCCTGCGCAACGATGCTGTCCCGGCTGTTGACTGTAGACTGTAGGTTGTAGGCCGTAGACAAAGCACACCAGGGTACGCATCCTTATTCCCTGCTCCTTCCCCTCACGTGGCGCGCAGCACGATCGTCCGCTATAAAGTGACCGCTGTCTCCTCCTCGATTCGACCAACCATCGCCATGCTTCCTCTCTCCGGTCTGCGCGTTCTTGAAGTCGGGCAGCTCCTTGCCGGTCCCTTTGCGGGCTGTGTGCTGGGCTATTTCGGCGCGGAGGTCATCAAGATTGAGCCGTTGAGCGGCGATCCGCTGCGTAATTGGCGCGTCGTGCGCAATGGCACTTCGTTGTGGTGGCACAGCTTGTCACGCAACAAGAAATCCGTAGCGGTCGATCTGCAGCACCCAGAAGGACAGGCGCTGGTGCGCGAGCTTGCACGCCGATCGGATGTGCTCATCGAGAACTTCAAGCCAGGCACGATGGAAAAGTGGGGACTTGGACCGAATGAGCTCAAGGCGCTCAAACCGGATCTCATCTACACGCGCGTTTCAGGCTACGGACAAACCGGGCCGTACGCCTCGCGACCTGGATTCGCATCCGTGTGCGAGGCGGTGGGCGGCTTTCGCTACTTGAACGGTTTTCCTGATCGTCCGCCTGTGCGTCCCAATCTTTCGCTCGGCGACACGCTTGCCGGCCTGCACGCAGTCATCGGCGTTTTGCTCGCGCTCCACGCGCAAGGCCGCCATGGCATCAGTGGTCAAGTGGTCGATGTCGCCATCTACGAGTCCGTGTTCAACATGCTCGAGTCGGTCGTGCCCGAGTACGACGGCGCGGGTGTCGTGCGCGGGCCTTCCGGCTCCACGCTCACAGGCATCGTGCCGTCCAACACCTATCTATGCGGCGACGACAAGTACGTCGTGATCGGTGCGAACGGTGATTCGTTGTTCAAGCGGCTGATGCGCGCGATCGGCCGTCCGGAGATGGCTGAGGATCCACGATTTGCGAACAACGCGGGTCGTGTGGAGCATGAGCAAGAGATCGATGCCGCCATCAGCGCTTGGACACGCGCCCATGCATCCGATGTCGTGCTGCGCACGCTCGAGGAAGCATCTGTTCCAGGCGGACCGATTTATAGTGTCGCCGACATGTTCGACGATCCTCACTTCAAGGTGCGCGGCCTGTTCGAAGAGGTGCAAGTCGACGGGCAACCGCTCAAGGTGCCGGCCATCACCCCGAGACTAGAAGCCACACCGGGTGCAACGCGGAGCGCGGGCCCGAAGCTGGGCGAGCACACTCAGGAGGTCTTGGGCACCCTGCTCGGTTTGTCGCCGGAGCGAATCGCAGCGTTACGGGAGATGAAGGCGATTCTTTGAGGCTGGAGCGCGAACGGCGCCGGAGATGCGGCAAAGTGCGCGCGTTCTGCCGTAGTCCCGTCTCAGTCAGAGACCAGCCTCACGCAAGCGCTTGCGATCGCATCGCCCGCTGCTGCAGGTGTTGCAGCAGGCGCGGTAGAACGCGCAGGAGCTCTTCTGGTCGATTGTGCTTGTTCTTGCCGTCGTGCATGAGCACGATGTCCTGCGGTCGGATCGCCCCCAAGCGTTTCTCGATGCGTTCCGCACGGCCGAGCGGACCCCAGTCGATCGCGCTCACGTCCCATAGAACGGTGCGCGCCCCCCATCGCTGCGCTTCATCGGTCATGCATGGGCGCATCCGTCCATGAGGCGGGCGAAAGAACCGTGGCTGCCTGCCGAGCAGATCGCTCAGCACTTGCGCACCATGCCGCACCTCCGCGCGCGCAGTACGCTCGCTGACGAGCCAAGGATGCCGGTGGCTATACGAATGATTGCCTATCTCGTGCCCTTCGGCCACCGCTCGACGAATCAGCTCTGGATAGCGTTGCGCCTGTTTGCCGATCACAAAGAACGTGGCATGCATGCCCACCTCCGCCAGCACGTCCAGCACGCGTGGCGTGAAGCTCGGATCCGGCCCGTCATCGAAGGTGAGATAAATCGGTTGCATCACTCGACCTTCAGCTTTCCCACGTTCCGCAGCAATGCTTCGCGCGTCAACCAGTACAAGCGTGGTTCGGCGCGCGCACGCTCGCGGATCTTGGCAGACGGCGCGAACACCCAGGACAGGAGCCGGAAATGACCGGCGAGCAAGCACGTCTTCCAGCTCCTGGGCAGCGGAGTCGACACAAAGCCGACGACCTCGCCATGCGCCGGAATCCAAGTGACGCCTTGAAACACACGAACGTCACGAAACACGGGATCGGTGCGCGCGACCTCCGCCAATTGGCGCAGCGATTCGCGCATGAGCTTTGCGAAGCGGAATCCCACCCGATGCAAAGACCCTTCACCCAGCTCGGCAATCCGGGCGTTGTTGAAATGCAAGCGACCGATCGGATCGTTGTCGCGCAAGACCGTACCGTCTGCGAACTTGATCTCGGGTCCGCGATAGCGCGCGTGCCCTATGAACAGCACGGGGCCGAGCGTACGCAAGCGATAGCGCCGATAGTACCAGCGATCGACCCAGCCCAGAATGGTTCGTGCGACACGATGCACCAGCTTCATGGCGTACCAAGCGCGAGCGGCGGACGCGCTGCAGCCAGCTGCAATGCCATTTGTGCGATCTTTGCAGCGCCCGTTCGACGCCCGAGCAACCAGGCGCGTTCTTGAATTTCCCGCAGTGTATTGCGATTGCTTAGCAATGCATGCACGCGTGCGGGCAGCTCGCGCTCCGGCACGAGCGCGCCGACTTGATTGCGCTCGAGGAAATGAACGTTGAAACCCTCTTGTCCACCGAGCGACCGCGTTGCAAGCAACGGGCGACCGCACGCCAAGGCCTCGGCAACGGAGATCCCGCCTGGCTTGCCGACGATCAAGTCTGCTGCTCGCAGATAAAGGTCCATTCGCTCGGTCCAATCGCACACGATCAGCCGCTTCGGGTGCTGCGCGCCGAGCTGCTCGAGCGCTTTGCGCGCCGCGACGTTCTTACCTGGCATGGCGAGAATGAGCGCACCGCAGGGATAGCGAAGCAGTGTTGTGACGGTCGCATCGACACTCAACCCGAGACCGCCGCCTAGCACGAGCACGATAGGCTGCTCTTGCGGCAAATTGAGCGCAAAGCGCGCCTCAGGCTGCGACACCGGTGCAGCGAACGCCGGCATGAGCGGCACACCCGTGGCCACGACCGCATCGCCCAGTTTTTCGATTCCGCCACTGATGATGGACTCGTGTGCGACACAGTAGCGGTCAATGCCTGCTTGCCGCCAAAAATCGTGCACACCGAAATCGGTCATAACGCCTATCAAAGGCGCTTTCAACTTGCCGCGCTGCTTCAAGTACGAAGCCATTGCGGCAGGAATCATCTGAGTGCTGATGATGGCGTTCGGCGCAAAGCGCTTGATGGCCGGCTCCAGACGTCGGATCAGGCGCAACCAAGTCCACTTGAGCAACGCGAGCCGAGCACGTACGCCGTTTCCGGCCAGGCTGTCGCCGTCGTACGGAAGCGCCGCGCAGAGCAGCGACAGCAACATACGATCAGACGTATACTTTCCGCCGCGTGGCACGCCTTCCGCTTTCTCCGCCGCGATTCTTGAGATCAGCTCGAGCACTTCGAGCACGGCACGCGGAGGCCCGGATTCGCTCTCGAGAATCTGGCGCCAAGTGTGCTCATCGAGCCGGTAGAGTCGCTCGTGCAGCTCGGGGAAGTTCTGTACCAGACTCAAATACGTCTCGTGGATTGCTTGTGCGACCCCGGGATTGATCAAGGACCAGAAATCTATGGTGTGAATGACCGCCGATTCCTGCAGCGCACGCTCCACCGCCTGTGCTGCACGGACGTGGCCAAGCCCCAGTCCGGAGGTCAACAACAGGATCCGCGGAGTGGATTCGTCAGCGGGTCGATCACGAAGCGACGCAAGATGAGCGGCGTGCTGCTGAATTTCTGTTTGTTCGAAGCGCATGCGCGTCTTTCAATCCCTTCGGGCACAAGAGGAACCCGATCTCAAGTCAATGCGTCGTATATGATTGGAGTTCCGTCGCTACATAGGCTCACCTTGTCGCTTCTTTAGTTGTGCTCGGGCTGCATACGCGGCAATGTACCCTGTTGCTGTCGTTGTCCACATAGCGCCCAAATAGCCAAAGTTGCGAACTTCTGCGAACCAGGCACATCCTTGCTGCTCGCCCATACGGAGGCCTGCCATGCCGAGACTCTGTCCACTTCGCGCATTCGCCGCCATCGGGACGGTGGTATTCTTTGCTGTTGCATCGCTCGATGCCACCGCGAATAACCAAGAAAACTGCTATCGCGATTTCCAGCCAAGCACCGGCCAACCCGGCAAGGACGTGGTCTGGGTACCCACGAACGATGGCTTGGTCAAGCGCATGCTGGAGATGGCCGACGTCAAGCCCACTGATATTGTCTACGACCTCGGCGCCGGAGACGGCAAGATCGCGATCGCTGCTGCCCGCGACTTCGGCGCCCGCTCGGTCGGCGTGGAATACAACCCAAACATGGTCAAGCTGGCGCGCTGTCTAGTCAAAGTAGCAGGCGTCGAAGACAAGGCCAAGATCATCCAGGGAGACATTTTCGAAACGGACTTCAGCGAAGCGACCGTGGTGACGCTTTATCTACTTCCCGAGCTCAACCTGCGCCTGCGGCCCACCCTGCTCAAGATGAAACCCGGGACGCGCATCGTCTCCCACGCGTTCCTCATGGACGATTGGGAGCCCGACGAGAGCTCTTCGTCAGAGGATGGGCACGCCTATTTCTGGATCGTCCCGGCTCAGGTCGCGGGCACGTGGACATTCCGAGGACCGGACGCGAGCTCGTTCGACGTGCATCTGGAGCAGAGCTTCCAGAAGGTATTCGGCACGGCCGGTCCCACCAAGCGCTCACTGACGGAGACGAGCCTGCGCGGCAACGAGCTCGAGTTCGCCTTCAACGACGGCGCGGTACAGGTTAGAGTCGTCGCGCGCGTAGACGGCGACCGTATGGACGCGCAAGTCACGCGTGACGGCAAGACCATGAAATACGTTGGACAAAGGAAGGGCTGAGCATCGTGCATCGAAGCCAACCGACGATCCTCGACGAGCCCCTGACCGTGAGCTGTGACCTGCGCGTGCACGCATGAGCGTCTCTTACGAATCGACGGTCGTCAAAGTGACCTCCGAGGGCTCGCTCGCCGCGCCGAAACCTGCGTTGAGCGTCTGGGACGCGACCATGATCACGGTTGGCATCGTGATCGGCGCCGGCATTTTTCAAACGCCGTCGCTGGTGGCAGACATCACCGGCTCGCCGGCCACGATGCTGGCAGCTTGGATCCTGGGCGGTGCCCTGTCGTTCGTTGGAGCGCTCACGTACGCCGAGCTCGCCACCGCGTATCCGAGCGCGGGCGGCGATTACTCGTTCCTCACGCGTGCCTATGGACGCAACGTGAGCTTCTTGTTCGCTTGGGCACGCAGTCTCGTCATCGTCACCGGCTCGATCGCACTTCTTGGGTTCATTCTCGGCGACTACCTGACGCGACTCTACAGCCTCGGGCCCTATTCTTCGGGGCTGTACGCAGCGCTCGCTGTCGTGCTGCTCACCGCGATCAACATCGTCGGCCTGCGCAGCTCCGCGCGTCTACAGAACGTGCTCACCCTGCTCGAGATCGGCGGCGTGCTATTCGTCGCATTTGCCGGTTTCATGATCGCGCCTGAAACGACGGTCGCGGTCTCGACACCGAGCAGTGGCGGCGTTGGTGCGTTCGGCTTGGCGATGGTGTTCGTGCTGCTGACCTTCGGCGGCTGGAACGAGGCAGCGTATGTCTCTGCTGAGGTGCGCGGCGGTCCGCGAGCCGTGCTCACATCGCTGTTGCTCTCCATCGTCATCATCACGCTCGTGTACTTGGTGTTCGTGATAGGGATATCGAATGGACTCGGCTTCGAGACATTGCGACAGAGCCAAGCGATTGGTATCGATGTCGTGCAGCGCGCATTCGGAGAGACAGGCTCGCAGCTCATCGGCGTCTTTGTGGCCATCGCTGCGCTCACGTCGATGAACTCGACGATGTTCGTCGGCGCGCGCACGAACTACTCGTTGGCACAAGACTGGCCGGTGTTCCGCTTCATGGGAGGGTGGCAAGGTGAGCGTAACGCGCCTGTGCGCGGCTTCCTCGTGCAGGCGGCCATTGCGCTCGCATTGATCTTCTTCGGTTCCCTCGAAAAGGACGGGTTCTCGACCATGGTTGAGTTCACCGCACCCGTGTTCTGGTTCTTCTTCATGCTCGCGGGCATCGCATTGTTTGTGCTTCGGCACAAGGATCCGCATGCGCGGCGGCCTTTCCGTGTGCCCCTTTATCCAGTGTTGCCTTCGGTCTTCGTGCTCACCTGCGCCTATCTGCTTTACTCGAGCATCACCTACGCGCAGTCGCAGGGTGCGGTTTGGGTGGCCGCGGCAGTGATGGCGAGTGGGCTCGTCGTGCTGGCGGCCATGCGCCGTCGGCCTGCCTAGGCTACGGGGGCCAGGCATGCGCGTCCACGTGTCGCGCCCCATCCGTCGGCAGGCAGTCCCGAAGCGGCTTATCCACAGAATCAGTGGAAAACTTCTGGATAAGACGGGCTTGACTTCGCGGATGTGCGGACGAACAACGGTCGCGCGTTGAATTGCTCGTTACGTGACCAAAGCGCGTCTTCCGAAACGAGGCTCAGGACCAGCATCCAGCGGTGATCCAGAAGCCTTGCGAGAGAACGGACGCTCGTCCAATACTTCGGCATTGCTGCGCGCTTACGTGCGCATGATCCTGCGTCGTCGCTGCTTTCCAACCTACGAGGGCTGCTCATGCGCATAACGAGTCTCGGTCTAGCTGTGGTTTTCCTCTTTTGTGTGGCGGCTGCCTCGGCGCTGGCGGACAAGCCCGCGCGCCCGCAGCGCGATCTCGACGTCTGGTTCGTGCCCACTCCGCATGAGATCGTCGACCGAATGCTCGAGGTTGCGGATGTGGGTCCGGACGACGTGGTGTACGACCTGGGATGCGGCGACGGCAGAATCGTGATTGCCGCTGCGAAAAAATTCGGCGCGCGTGGGTTCGGCGTCGACCTGGATCCGCAACGAATCCGCGAAGCGCGCGAGAGTGCGAAGGCAGCCGGTGTCGAGCATCTCGTCAAATTCGAGGTCGGCGACCTGTTCGAGACCGACCTCAGCGAGGCGACGGTCGTCACCCTGTACCTCTTGCCCGAGCTCAATCGTAAGCTGAAACCGAAGTTGCTTGCGCAGCTCAAGCCCGGTGCGCGAGTGGTCTCCCACGACTTCGATATGGGTCGCGAATGGCCCCCGGATGAGTACGTCAAGCTCGGCACGAGCGGGATTTATCTGTGGAAGATCCCGTGACGAGCTCGTTACGCGCCGACCTGCAGCGCCCACGCCCACGCTGCCACAACCAGCATCAGAGCGAGTAGCCCAGAGCCGAGCTGCGGAATGCGCTTGAGCACCGCGCGTGTGCGCGGCAGCGCATTGGCAAGCCCTACCACGGCGCCGGAAACGAAACCCGTCAAGTGCGCGAGCACGTCCGTGCGCTCGCCGCCCGCGCCCGTGAACGCGAGGAGCGCGATCCCGGCCACGAGGGGTGCCCAACGGTGCGCCCAACGCAGCGTGCCCGGCGAGTGCTGTCTCCAAGCATACGCTGCGACCAGCCCGAGCGTCGCGAACACCGCGGTCGATGCGCCGATCGTGCTGCGCCCTTGCAGCATCAACAGGCTATTGACCCAGTTACCCAGCGCACCGGCGATCACGATACTGAGCCACGCCGTGCCCGGACCGACCAGCTGTGCCGCGAAGTAGCCGAACAGCCCACCGAACGCGAGATTGCCGAGCAGGTGGCCGATGTCGGCGTGCAGCGTGAGCGCGGTGACAATCCGCCAGCTCTCTCCTCTGGCTTCGCTCGCTGGCAGAAGCGCGCCAAGCTCGAACCAATTGCGCGTGCCGAGCGCTTCGCCCGCGCAGTATGCGATCAGGACGAGCACCAACGCGTAGACCGCGGTCGACACCCAAGCCGACCCGTAGAGGACGAGAGGCGGTGCCGTGCGAGGCGGCGCGTTCTCCTCTTCGTAGCGGCGCAGTTGCTCGATCGCTTCGTGTGCCCGATCGTCCGGCACGAGTACGGCGTATGCGCCCTCTGCCACGCCCAGAACGTGCTCGATCCCTACCGCGCGCAGCACAAGGGCTCGCTGCTCGCAGGCGGCATAGTCGCGCGAGCGGTAGATGACGCGGTAGGTGCTAGGGCTTGGGGCGTGGGGCATGGCGGGCGTGGGGCTTCGCGCAACCGCGGCCACATCTACAGCATCGAACGTACGAGCTTACGTAGCACGCATTGCCGTGATCGCTCATAGGCTGGGGACTGGAGGCCGGAGCAAGAGCGTGCTCCTTGCCCGAGCCCCAAGCCCTCACGAAGAGCACGACAACATCGAGCACCCTGGCCGATGCCGTGCCCAATCGGGACGCCGTACAGCAAAGTGCTCCCGGCCCGGTTGATCGTCGTAGGGTCGGCGCATGACATCCAGCAGCTCGACGATGCCGGTGTAATCGCCTCGCTCGGCGCGATCGATGGCCTGCTGAGCGAGGTAGTTGCGCAGGACATACTTCGGGTTGGCGGCACGCATGCGACGGTGCCGTTCCGCCGGCGAGAGCGCATCCGCCCTCACGCGCGCCGCATAGCGATTGAGCCAATCGACGAACAGCGGCTCGGCGGCCTTGCGTTTTTCTTCGTTGTAGAACGCCTCTTCCAGCGGCGCGAGTGTCGGTGCGCCGATGTCGATCTCGCTGAGCGCACGAAAGAAGATGGTCATGTCCACTTCCGCCTGCACCATGAGCGCATGTAGCGATCTCAACAGCTCGACATCTTCGTCACCGAAGCGACTCAGACCGAGCTTCGCGGCGGAGTGGGCCCGATCGCTCGCGACGAAGACCTCTGCATAGCGTTGCAGTCCTGCTTGCAGCGGCTGGTCGCTGCCGAAGACGGGCGCAAGTGCCATTGCGAGCCGCGTGAGATTCCACAGCGCGATTTGCGGCTGCTGCCCGAACCGGTAGCGCCTCCCTTCTGAGTCGGTCGTGTTGGGTGTCCAATTCGGATCGTTGGGTGTCCAATTCGGATCGAAGTTGTCGATCCAGCCGTACGGACCGTAGTCGATCGTGAGGCCGAGAATGGACATTTTGTCCGTGTTCATGACACCGTGCACGAACCCGACGCGCATCCAGTGGGCAATCAGGCGTGCGGTACGTTCGCAGACTTCCACGAACCATTTTTCGCGCCGCTTTGCCGGGTCCGGCTCGCTGGTAAGCTCGGGAAGTCGCGACGGATCGTGAACTCCACGAGCCGCTCCAGCAACGCGAAATCGCCGCGCGCGGCAGGCAGCTCGAAATGACCGAAACGAATGAAGGACGGTGCCACTCGACAGACGATCGCGCCAGGCTCGGGTCGTGGATTGCCGTCGTAGAACATGTCCCGGATGACCGTTTCGCCAGTGCTCACCAGGCTCAGGGCGCGCGTGGTCGGCACTCCGAGGTGATGCATCGCTTCGCTGCACAAGAACTCGCGGATGGAAGAGCGCAGCACGGCGCGACCATCCGCCGCGCGCGAGTACGGTGTCTGACCTGCACCTTTGAGCTGCAGCTCCCACCGTTCGCCTTGCTCGTTGATGAGCTCACCCAGGGTGATCGCGCGACCATCGCCGAGCTGGCCCGCCCAGACGCCGAACTGGTGTCCGCCGTAGTTCGCGGCGTAGGGTTCCATGCCTTCGAGCAGCGCCTTGCCCCCGAACACCTCGGCGAACTCCGGGCTCGTCACGGCGGCCTCATCGAGGCCCAAACGCTCGGCCATCTCTTGCGAATACGCGATCAGCTTGGGCGTGGCCACCGGCGTCGGGTTCACGCGCGAGTACAGCGCACCGTGCACTTGGCGCGGCGGACCGCCGTGCAGCGGATCGCCAGGAAGCTCGCGGACGAAGACGTTGTCGAACCTCAAGGTTGCAAACGTCCGCGGCAGTGGCGTGATGGTGCGTGGAAGCGGGTTGGCTGCCATGATCCAAGCGTGTCAAGCGACCGTGAATTCCCTACCTCAGAGTCGTCCCCTTATCCCATGAGAGCGTCGTAGCTGCGCACGGTTCCGTGGGAAATACGATCTATGCCGGCGCCGCTCGGACGTTAACATGCGTTTCATGGAACTCGGGGTCGAGAAGTCCGTTGACGTCGGAGCGGACACGACCATACACGAACACGCGAACCCGCACGACGATGCGGGCGAATCGGAGATCCCATGAAGAAGCAGGCCCTTTCTTTCGAAGACGTCAAGCGCACTATCTCAGCCCTCGAAGTGTACGCGAGCGCGCTCGAAGAGGAGATCATCTCACAAGGCGCCGATTGCGAGCCTTCCGTCATCGAGGAAGCCGAAGCGACGCGCGTGTTGATCACGAAGTATTCCGCGCTCTACGACGCCTCGTTGGAGAGCATGACATTGCATTGAGGAGGACACTCCTCGCCCGCATGTGGCGCGCAACTCACACTCACCGGATGACGCCGCCGGTGAGGTGCAGTCTATCGGGCCGTTTCTGCCCAAAGTGCACACAATTGCGACGCATACTTGCGCCGTGATCCGCGAGAATAAGGCGTGCTCCCTGTCTACCGGACACGGAGCACAGCGGTATCCACGACGCTCGCTCTTGGGTCACAGACACACGCCAAAGAAACGGACGTCACCACATGCGGCACGGACGCGTCGCACACCTGCAAGCTCACGGCGGCGTTGCGATCGTTGAGACGATCATCGTGCTACCGATCGTGCTCGTCGTCATCCTCGGCACGATTCAATTTGCGCTTATTTACCAAGCCAAGGCGACGCTGAACCATGCCGCATTACAAGCGGCGCGGGCGGGTGCCGTCGAGCACGCCCATCCTGAAGCCATTCGCCGCGGACTCGCGCGCGGGCTCGTCCCCCTGTACTCGCCGCCTTCCTCGTTGGCCGGCTTCACCGCCACGTTCGCGCGCGTGTATGAAGACGTGCTGCAAAACGCGCGCATACGCATTCTGAATCCGACCCTGGAGGCCTTCGCGGACTTCAGCGAGGAGGCGAACGGCGTGCGCGAGATTCCGAACGATCGCCTGCACGCGCGCAGCACAGCAGTCGGTGCACGCAGCGGCATCAATATCCAAGACGCCAATCTTCTGCGGCTCGAGGTGACCTACGGCTACGAGCTCAAGGTTCCGCTCGTCAACTGGTTCATCACCCGCACCCTGCTCGCGCTGTCACGGCACGATGAGTACGACGCATTCGAGCGCGAGCTTCTGCGCCGTACGCTGCTGCCGATCGTCTCGACATCGACGGTGCGCATGCAAACTCCACTGCGGTTCACCGAGCTGTTGGTCTCGCGTGCGGACATCCTCGAGCCGGAACGCTTCCTTGCCGGTAGCGCACCCCACCCTGCGAACGAACACCGTAATCAACAAGCTGTAGATGAGAACGAGCCGAGCGAGTTCGACGACGCGGGCCGCTCCCTTGCCGACGCGTTCTTCGGCTTCGGAACGGGTGGCGACTCGAGTCTCGACATCGGAACGGACGGCGACCATCACGTCGGCCCTCGTGATGGCGACGATGAAGATTGGATCATCGGGGGCGGCGGATCGCGCGACTGCCCCATCAACAGTTGCTGTTCGCCGTCACGGAGCCTGGAGCTTGGCTGAGAATTGCTCAGGAGCGCCTGTCCATGGATGGACTCGCCAAGATGCTTCGCCGGCTGGCTGCGTGTGCGCTTGCGCTCGACGCTGCATTCGCGCAAACGGTCTGCGAGAGCACCGGCAACCCCTGCTCTGGCAGCGACACCGCCAGTCAAGCTGCGGTGTCACCGAGCACCGGTGCCGGTAATCCCATCGATATCGTCACCGGCAACAAGTACTACCTCGACACGGATTTCCATCTAGCGGGCGAGCTCGGTCTGTCCTTTACGCGGCACTACAACAGCGCGAGCGTTCAGGGTAGCGCATTCGGCGGTGGATGGAGTCACACGTATGAGACCGCCCTGCTGCGTGTACAGCGCGGCGCGCGCACGACGATCACGATCGCACAGGGAGACGGACGGCGTATCCAGTTCGAACCTCTCGGCGCCGCGGACGGCAATCGTCAGCGCTTCGTCTCCGTTCCCTTCGGCTACGGCATCGTCGAGGAGAATGCCGACCTCATCGATGCGCTGCGCGCCGGTAGACCCCGCCCGCTCAGCGTTGTGGAGCCTTGGCAATGGATATGGCCGGACGGACGCGTGTTGTCGTTTGATGCAGGTGGTGCGTTACGGCGCATTCGAGCTGCCAGCGGCGAATGGCTCGAGCTCGATTACGACACGCATGCACGCCTGATCCGCGTTCGGGACTTCGCTGGTCGCGAGCTTCGCTTCACTTACTGGGATCGACCGACTGACTGGCTCGCATCGTTCGACGATGAGACTGCGTTACGCGGTGCACGGAACCGGCTGAGATCACTACGCCTGCCAGATGGACGCATCATTTCGTATGGGTACGACACTCATGGACTACTCACCGAAGCGCGTTACCCTGACGGGTCCCGCAAACGGTACGAGTACACCGAGCAAGCAGGCGCTTTGCGCCTGGCGCGCGTCATCGATCGCAGCGGGCAAGTCACCGGCTCGTACGACTACGATGCTGACGGACGCGCGGTCGCGAGTCATACGAGCGTGGATGTTCACACGATTCACATCGTGCGTGCCGCACCCGGCACCCGCAACGGAATCGGCGCATCTCTCGTTTCGTCCGCTGGCGCACACAGTTCGTACGAGTGGATCGAATCCTCGCGCGGCCCTCTCCTGCTCTCGGCACGTGGATCAGGATGCGCAAGCTGTGCACCTGCGAACGTGCGCTATGGCTACGATGCCGGTGGCCTGATCGTCCGCATCGATCATCTCGACGCTTCAGACAACGTCGCATGGTCCGAGGTGCTCACCCGTGACACGCTCGGCCGCATCGTCGCACGCGAGCGCGAGACTCATGCTGAACGCGTGCTCATCGAGCGCTATGAGTACGCGGATGACGACTTGCTCGCTCGACCGGTACGCATCACGCGGCCGAGCGTTGCGCCAGGTCGTCTTCATGTGCTGACGCTCCAGTACAACGAGCGCGGTCAGCCCCTCGAGCTGATCGAGAGCGGCTATGCGCCGACGGAAGGCGGCCTGCGTTATACGCCTATCGTTCGCAGACGCCGATTTGCCTATTACGAGCGCTCGGACGGCGCGCCTCATCTCGTCGGCCGATTAAAGTCTATCGACGGTGCGTCCGGTCACGTTCGCTTCGAATACGACGAGCGCGGTTTACTGCATTACATCCACTACGCCTCCGGTGCGAGCGAGCGGTTCGAGCACGATGCCTTGGCACGTCTCGTGCGCTACGTGCCTCTCGATGGCGTGCCAATCGACCTCCAGTACGACGACGAAGGCCGGATCTCCGCCTACGTGCGCGCGCAGCTGCGCACGTCTGTGAGCTACGACCTCGCCGGCCGCATCGCGAGAACTCGCGATCCGCTCGGTCAACAGCTCACCTTCGAATACGATGGCGCCTCAAGAGTTCAAGCGATCGTCGACAGCGACGGTAACCGAATCGAGCTCGAGCTGGACGCCGCAGGTCGACCGCGACTTACGCGGCTGCGCAACGCAGATGGCAGCATTTCGCAGGAGCGTGCAACGTGGCCAGAGGAACTTCCAGCGCCGGCGCGCCAATTCACCTCGGACGCGTTGAGCTTCGTGCGATTGCCCATCCTCAAGAGCTGGACCACTGCGGCAGAAGCCCTCGTCGCACGAGTATCAGCTGCCGTTCCTCCCCGTCGTCACGAGCAAGTCGTCGATGGGCGCGGGCTCACCAGTCACTATCGGTTCGACGACTTCGGGCGGCTCGTTCACGCGTTCAATCCGGACGCCGGCTCCCTGACGCTGGAATACGACGATGCCGACCGCGTCATCGCACGACGTTTCGGCGATGGCCGAACGATCCGCTACGAGTACGACGCACTGGGGCGTATCACTAGCATCGCGGCCGGCAATGAGCGTGTCGTCGTGGAGTACGGCATGTACAGCAAACCGAAGCGAATCGTTTATTCATGGGGAGAAGAACGCTTCGAGTACGACTTCGCAGGCCGGCTCGTGCGGCGCGAGCAACACATCGATGGGCGCCGTTTCGTGCGCTCCTACCGGTATGACGCGCTCGGTCGCGTGGATGAAGCAGTCCTCCCGGACGGGACAGTGCTTGCTTATCGGTACAACGCCTCCGTCCATGCAAAACCAGGCGTGCTGTCCTCGATTATGCGCAAAGGCTTGCTTAGATCGATACCGATCGTCAGCGAGCTCAACAAGGCGCGCGATCGCTATGACCGTATGAGCTGGCGCTACGGCAACGGTCTCGAGTTTCACCGCGAGCTCGATGTGCACGGACGATTGCGTCGGCACGGCACTCCGAGCTTAGCCCTGTTCGAGCTGGATGCGGATGCGCGCGCTCGGGTCACCGCCGTGACGACACCTCACCGTCGCGAGTTCGCCTATGACAGTGCCGGACGCTTGCTGCGCGCGGCGACGGTCGGGTCGGTCCAGGATGTCGCGGAGCTCGCGCTAGATGAGGCGGGTAATGCGCGCATCGTGAGCATGCAAGGCCGACAGCTGTTGCTGCGCGTCGATCGGTATTCCAACCGCATCTTGGCTGTCTCGGATACGGCCGGCGAGCGCACGACGTATCGATACGATGCCGCAGGCAGAACGGTCGCCATTGGCGCGCGCCAGTACGAGTACGACGGATTCGGCAGACTCGTCCGCGTGCTCGACAACGGACGGCTGCTGGCTCAGTACACGTACAACGTCTTCGGCGAGCGCATTCGCAAGATCGTCCACGCATCTCATGGTCGCTCGACGCGTTACTTCTTCTACGACGGCTCGAAGCTCGTCGCAGAAACCGGTGACGATGACGACTTCCAGCACTACGTGTATGTCGCAGACCGTCCCGTCGCAATGCTCGTGGGCCGCGCCGTATACGCGATCCATACCGACTGGCTCGGCACACCCGTTGCTGCTACGGACGAGGCACAGCGCGTGGTATGGCGTGCTGAGCTCGATCCGCTCGGTCGGATCCGTTCTACGAGCGGCGCGTTGCAGATTAACCTGCGCGGCTCCAATCAATACTTCGATCGGGAAACGGGCCTGCACTACAACCTGCAGCGCTACTTCGACCCGAACACGCTGCGCTACCTGACGCCCGATCCCATGGGGCAACTCGGCGGCATCAACCTCTACACCTTCGCCAACGGCGATCCGATCAACTTCGTCGATCTGTTCGGCTTGCAAGCCATCCCCGCGAGCTACGACGAAACAGACTGCTTCCGCGTGTTCGTGCAAGGCACGCTCCATGCGTTACCTAGCGAGCTACGTGACTCCGTCGGCGAAGCGCTGCGCGCGCTCATCGAGCCCGCCACCATCGCCACTGCCACCGCCATATTCGCTGCTTGGGGACTGTCTCAGCTGACACCGTTCGGATGGGCAGCCGATCTGGTCATTGTCGGAATCGGCGTGGCGTTTCTAGGCGCTGCCGTGGTTGATCTCGCACGCGAAACCATTGGAACCTATCGGGCGATGCGAGCCGCCCGTACGATTCAGGAGCTCTGCGCAGCCGGCGAACGATTTGCTGAAGCCCTGACGCGCGCCGCCTTCGAAATCGCCGGCAACACGGGGCTCGTCGGTGCCGCACGCCACGCCGGCCCACGCCTCGCCGCACAGATTCGCCGCATGTTCGGCCCGGGAGCGCGTACACCGCCGCCCGGACCTCTGCTTTGGACCCAAGAGATGCCCGAGCGCATCCTTGATGGGGTTCGGCAACGCCATTCCGCAGTTCATGGCGGGGCGGAATCACATGTGGCGAACGCAAGCTGAGAGGGGTCGTTGGCGTGTTTTTGAGGACGCCGCGGAATCTTTCGTCCGCGCGTACTTCAACCCTCGTTACGTAATCAACGCACGACACAACAACGGCAATCCCAGCCAACATGGTAGCAACGGTTTTGATATCGTGTTTGTCAATCAAGAAGGCAAGCTTGTAATCGGTGAGGCAAAGTCCGGCACCGTTACGCCGATCACTGCTTTCGGAGGCGGCGTCAGAGGTGAGGCGCAATTAGAACTCAATCTAGAAGTTCTACGCGACAGCATTCGCACGGACACACGAATTCCAGAGGATGTCAAAATAGATCTACTGAGACAAATCGACAGCCGAACGTTTGCTACTCACCTATACATTTCCCCTTCGAGCTCCATACCTGAAGGTCGATTAGACATATATCAAGAAATACTAGGAAAGCCCCTGGATGCCGTTTACATCTTGCCAGAAGAGCTGCCTGCCAGGAATTAAGGCTGACGAACGCTCTCCATATCAAAGGTGCACTCATGGACTTAGAGCCTCACCAGCAACAATCCCGCAAGACGCTCCGCGACAAGTGGCTGCAATTCCACGTAGAGAATGTCGCTTCCGGGCGCGGACTCCAACGAGCGTTGGATAGACACGGCCCTCTAGACAATTGGGCATCACTCAAGTCTGCACCGACAGCAAGACTAGAGGATGAGCTCCGCCTCGCACTGCAGATCGCCGCTGCCGACTATGACAACAGCCTAGTTCACCGATGTATTCAACGCGCCATCACAATTTCGGAAGCTGGGTTGAAGGATGAGCGCTGGTCTTCTCAATGGCGGTCAACGATTAACATTGACTATGGACGGTTCCTTAGTGCTGCAATCTTCGTGAAGGCATGGGCCTGTGACGCAGAGCTAGATCAATCTCAGCTGTACAGTAGTGGACTCCAAGTCTGCCGTGGCGCCGTATCAGACCGACCTGTATGGACGGAACTCGCCCAGTCTGAATACATCTCTGGTACTCAGTTGGTGCTACTAGCTGGCTCTCCCACAAAGGCGTTCGAGCTACTCCAAGCCCCTAGAACTTTCTGTAGGGTACATGACTATTACTCTTGGTTCACACAGTTTCTCAAAACCTTGATCTATCAGCACGACCACCCAGACACCGTCAGGCCACGTTTTGATGCTTACTTCGACAAGATTCGTGACCCGTTTTTCAATCCCCCCAGAGACAATCCAAGAGGAGAGAACCTTCCGGGTTTGCCGCTCCTTCGCCTCCGCCTCGCTTTGATCCGCTGGATCTACATCGAGCGCCAACCAGTGGCGGGCAACTGGCGCAACATCATCGCGCAGATCGGATATTAGGGATGGCGCTCGTTGCGGCGATGTGACAGCCATTGCGCTCTCGAGCATTCTGGAAGCACGCACGGCAGTGTTGCAGCACCTCTCCGGTCTAGCTTCCACAGCCCCCAAACATGTCAAGATCAGACATGAATTTCGAACAGCATCCCCACGTTCAACCCAGTCGAACACAAGGAGGGAATTGCAATGCCGAGGATTTCAGGTCAATGCCTTTGCGGCGCGGTGAAGTTCGAAGCGCAAGAGGCCGATGATGAGTTCCATGTCTGCCACTGCGGGATGTGTCGTCGCTGGGGCAGCGGTCCGTTCATGGCGGTGCGTGCCAACGGGGTCGAGTTTTCCGGCACCGAGCATCTCGACAGATACCGGTCGTCCGAGTGGGCAGAGCGCGGCTTCTGCAAGAAATGCGGCTCGAACCTGTTCTACTTCTTGATTCCAGGCAATGAATACTTCGTCAGTGTGGGCGCTCTGCAGGACCCTCCCGCCTTGACGCTCGGCTCGGAGCTCTTCATTGACCACAAGCCTGCAGGCTATGAACTCGCTGGCTCCCACCGCAAGCTCACTGAAGCCGAATTCTTCGCGGAATGGTCGTGAGACCCGCCTTGTGAGCGAGGGCAAACGTGAGCCGGCGCCGCCGCACGCTCGAGACGCCCATTCGTGGTACAGGCCATGCTGAAGAGAAAACGACACTAATCGAGTTTGTCGGCGGGTTGCGAGGCCGCTAGCTCCTGCACTGGCGGATGGATGTCTAGCCATACGTTGCCGAGGCATCTCATGGTCACCCTACTCGACTTCGGCATTGTCTTGATTCACAAGTGGATCAAGCGCTCATGCAGCGATGCTTGGGCAAGGGCAAGAACGATCCTCACGAGACTTGAACCTCAAGCGTAGGGCTGAGCTCGTAGTGGATGTATTGACGGCCACCCACGCTATATCTACGCTGACACATCGTCAACGGATCGTTGAGCAGCCACATATGAGCGCAGACAGCCGGGTAGGCGCTTCCAGGGGCAGCGATCGCGATCGCATCGACTCGCGTCTGCGATCATGGAGCAGATTTCTTGTGACAGCCGTCGCGATCGTTGGCAGCGCATATAACGGCACAACTCAAGCTGCTGATGATCCTTCGAAGGAGCTTGGCTGCGGTGATACGTATACCGAAGCGCTGGCAATCGGCCGCATCGCGAACAATGCATGGAATAGACAAGCTGCAGGCGACTATCCGTCGAGGCAGTGCATCCGGCTCCGCAGTACCCCGAACGGCCAACAATACGGCTGGTCCTGGGACTGGCCGACACAAAGTGACACTCTGCTTTCATTTCCTCAAGTGATCTTCGGCTGGAAGCCGTGGGACGGCGGCAAGTCGTCGCATCCGCAGTTGCCGATGCGCATCGCAGAGGTCGGGAGACTGGAGCTCTCCTACGAGATTGAGACGCGTGCGAGCGGCAAGCACAATCTGGCTACCACGCTCTGGCTCACCAGAACCGGCTCGATTGGCGCGGAACCGAATCCGAAAGACATCAACACTGATCTGATGATTTGGACCGACGGGTTCGACTTCGATCCTTTCGGGACACAGGTCGGGCGCGCATCGATCGACGGTCTCGACTTTGAGGTTTGGTTCGCGAGCGAGCTCAGTACGCCTGACGCGGATGGCCCCCGCTGGAGCTACGTCGCTTACAGAGCGACCGCCAAGCGGTCGGCCGCTTCCCTCGATCTGAAGGCGTTCTTAATTGATGCGATCGAGCGCGGCTACGTATCCCCCGACCACTACGTATCCGACGTCGAGGTGGGCAATGAGATCATGAGCGGCGCAGGTGAGACGTGGATCAAGACGATATCGCTGGTGGTGAGGTGAGGCATAGGGAATCACGAGAGAACCCCGAATCGACGCTCCGGTTCTCCGGTGCTCTGCCCCTGTTCACACCAGCTCCTTCCCTGCCAATCCTGCGGCCCGATAGTCCTTCAGCACCGCCGCTTTGACTTGGCTGGCCGTGCCACGATGCACCAAAGCCGCACATGCGCCACCGAAACCTGTCAGACGTGCTCCGTACACTTTCGGGTGCTCCTGTAAGAGACGCACCATCTCATCGAGTGGCGCAACCGACGCATCGTAGTCGTCGCGAAGGCTGGCATGCGACTGATTCATCAGCTCGCCGAGGCGCGTTGCATCGACTCCGTGAGCGGCCTCGAGGGCGCGCGCGTTCTCCGTGATGACGTGACGCGCGCGGCGAGCGAGCGGCTCGGGGAGCTGCTCAATTCGCTCCAGCGTGCTTTCGTCACGCAGCGCTGTGATGCCGAGTAACCGCGCCGCACGCTCGCACTCGCTACGACGCTCATCTTGGCCGCTGGTTGTCGACGTGCGCGCCACATTGCTGTCGAGCACGATCAGATCGGCATCGGGCCATGGCAGCAACTCATGCTCCATCGTTCGCGCATCGATGAGCAGCATGCGGCTGGGCTGACCGATACTCGCGACCATCTGATCAAGCATGCCGGAGCGAGCTCCGGCATATTCGACTTCTGCGCGTCGCGCGAGCTTGGCGAGCTCGACATCGTCGAGGTCGATGCTCAACAACGCTCGCAATGCGCGCAGCGCTGCGACCTCGAGCGCCGCGCTGCTCGACAGACCGACTCCCACCGGCACATCCGAGCCGATGTGCACCAACAGGGGCGGGACTTCGACACCGCCAGTGCGCAATACCTCGATGCACCCGAAGATGTACTTGCCGAACCCGCGCGGCGGTGCACCGGCATCTTCGTACTCCAGAAACTCTCCGAGGTTCGCTGAGTAGAAGCGATAGCGGCGGCTGGCACTACGCGCGACGCTCACCTTGGCCGTCTGCGGGATTGTCGCCGCCAGTACATAGCCTACACAGTGGGCGGTGTGCTCGCCGAGGAGGTAGACACTGCCGGGCGCCTCGGCACTGGCCTCAGAAGCGCACTTGAATACATCGGCAAAGCTGCGCATGACCGAATCTCGAGCGTCTGAACGTCGCCAATTTTCGCCCGGTGCCCTGCCCTACCCCACGCAACGGATCCCTCTCGAACATCGGTGCACGGATGGGCTCCAAGTCGACTTTCCAACGCTCGAGCGCCGAAGTCGATCCGTCTTCTTGCACGTGCTCGCGATCACATGTGTAATATTGCGCTGGGTGTCGAGCCGCATCTTGCGTACATCGATAGGTCTTAGAACTGGTCGGGCCGCTAGTTCGTAGAGGTGGATTCATGCATCGGCCCGGACCGCGCGTCCCTCCTGAACGGCTTGTTGCCGAACGAGTCTTCAACGCCCTCGAACGCTTTCTGCACGTCGAAGCAGTAAGCGGTGTCGTGCTGCTCATTGTCACGGCGGCGGCGCTCATTTGGGCAAACTCTCCTGCCGGCGCTTCGTACCAGCATTTCTGGCATGCGCCGGTCACCTTCGGTTTCGGCGAGTATTCGATCTCGCAATCGCTGCACTTCTGGGTCAACGACGGCTTGATGACGATCTTCTTCTTGGTGGTCGGCCTGGAAATCCGACGCGAGATCTACGAGGGGGCGCTGTCGAACCTGCGGCTCGCAGCGTTGCCGCTCGCCGCCGCGCTGGGCGGCGTTGCAGTCCCCGCCATCATCTACTCCATCCTGAACACCGACCCAGCACTGCACCGCGGCTGGGCCATCCCCACCGCCACCGACATTGCATTCGCGGTCGGTGTGCTTGCGCTGCTCGGCAGGGCGATTCCGCCCTCCGTTCGCATTCTGCTGCTCGCCCTTGCGATCATCGATGACATCGTCGCGGTTCTCATCATCGCCTTTTTCTACTCGAGCGGGCTCGATCCCTCGGGTCTACCCTTCGCAATCAGCGGTGTTCTGCTCGTGCTCGTGTTTCAACGGCTCGGGATCGGCAACGCGTTCGCGTATGTCATGCCTGGCGCGCTGCTGTGGATTGGCTTCCTCATGATCGGCATTCATCCCGCGCTCGCCGGCGTCATGCTCGGCCTGATGACGCCAGTCGTTCCCCTCGTGTATCGCGAAAGACCATTGGCGGTCGTCGCGCGTCTGTTGGATGAATTCGGTCGGCGCGCCCAATCGGATGAGGGTCACGTCGATCCACGGTCGTTGCTCGAGCCTGTCAAGCAGCTCAGGCGCGCACAACGCGACGTGCTGCCGCCCGTCACGCGCGTCCAGGCAGCGCTCCACCCATGGGTCGCCTTCGGGATCATGCCGCTCTTCGCTCTGGCGAACGCTGGTGTCGCGTTCGGCGGCTTCGACTTCGAGATCGCCGGCACGCAGTCGGTCATGCTCGGCGTGCTCCTTGGGCTGGTGCTGGGCAAGCCGATCGGGATCGTGCTGGCAAGCTGGCTCACAGTGCGACTCGGCTGGTGCCAATTGCCGCCGGATGCCACTTGGCGCGGCGTCCTCGTGGTTGGCTGCCTCGGCGGCATCGGCTTCACAATGTCGATCTTCGTCGCGAATCTCGCGTTCGAATCCGAACCGTTGCTGAACGCCGCAAAGCTCGGCGTGCTCGCTGGCTCGGGTTGCGCAGCGGTGATCGGCCTCATCGTCGGAAAATTGATCGTCCGCGGTGAGCGCGCCGGGACGCCAGCCGCCGACAGCGTGCGGTGACCCATACAATGGGGCACGAGCTCTAAGACCAAAACCGCACACTCTCTGCGCGTGTTGGTTTGCCTCCAGGCCCAGGCCGACCTCACAGAATCTGTTCTTTTCCCGTGCGCAGCATGTAGGTGCGCACGAGCGGGAGCGGCGGACTGCCGTAGGAAAGGAGCTGGTCGTGGAAGGCTTTCCAGGCTTTCTCACCGCCGCGTGGCGCAGTCCAGTCGGCTCGCAGCTTGCGGATCATGAGCTTACCGAGCGTATGGCTGAGATAAGCCGGATCGTAGGTGCCGCGTGCCGCTCTTCGACGCGCGCTGACAGCATCCTGGTATGCCTGCTCGCGAAACATCCGTTCACATTCCTCGAGGCGCATCTCTTCGGTGTGCAAACCAATGGCACACAGGTATTGCACGTTGCGCGCGAGAGCGTTCAGCAATTGTCCAATGTGCAGCGCGGGGACATCGGTTGCCAATCCCTTCTCGATCATCAGCTCTTCGGCGTAATGCGCCCATCCTTCCGCGAACGCAGAGCTGACGAACAGTTGGCCGAACCGCCACTGGACGCGACTCGCATGCAGAGAATGCAAGAAGTGACCAGGCCACACCTCGTGAACCGTTGTGAACATCAAGTCGGCCTGACCCGGTAAGTACGCTGCCTGCATCGCGCTGGACCACTGCGGATCGGGCGGCGCGATGTAGTAAATGGCAGGCATGCCTTTATCGAATGGACCTGGTATTGCCAGATAGGCAAACTGCTGTCTGCGATAAGGCGGCGCTTCCGCGACCCGCACCTCGTCGGCGTCCGGGACGGAGACGATATCCCGCTCGACCACGAACTGCTTCAGGATCGGAAGCTGATGACGTACGCCCTCCACCGAACCTGGCTGCGGCTTATCCGCGCTCACTGTCGCAGCGCAAGCCTCGACGGTCTCGCCAGGCAAGAACCGAGCGCACGCCTCGACGAGTGCCGCGCGATTGCGCTCGAGCTCCGCCTGACCGGCCTGCTCCAGCCGTTCGAGCGACACGGTCACGCGCTCGGTCGTCGCCAGCATGCGTGCGAAGCGCTCCGGCCCGAGCGCATATGCCTCAGTCGCTGTGCCACGCAGCGACTCGAACCAAGCACGCATCTCCAGCATCGCCTTCGCTGCTGTATCGGCAGCCGATGCGAGCTCTGCTTGCAGCTGCGCATTGCTCACGTCGGCGAACACCACCACCGCATCGCCGCGAAAGAACTCTGCAAAGCCTTCACATGCGTCTATCGCATAGTCGACGTACGTTCGCGGCAATGGTGGCTGGAGCGTCTCGCGAATCGCGCTGAGCGCCCCGGGCAGCGCCTCCAAGTACCTGACGAATGCTCCGAGCCGTTGCTCCGCAGGCGCGTAGGGCACCGTCGCGTACGTGCTCGGATCGAGCCCGTGCTCGAAGTAATAGATGGGATTCCTGTAGGGAAAGCGAGCGTCGCGCAGCCAGAACAGATCGCGATCGATCACACTGATCAAGTAGTCTCGCTGAAAGCGATGAGTCGGCAACATCGTTGCGTCTTCAAAGGTCTGTGCGCGCCGCCGCAAGGCTTCGAGACGTTGGATCTCTTGCTCGATCGCAGACGAGCGCCAGTCCGGCAACCTGCCATCGAACTCGTGCCGCCCTGCCTTCACGGCGAAGGTCGGATTGGCGGAAAAGTACGCTTCGATGAAGTCCTGCACGAAACGCGGCCAGGCTGCGTTTGCGGCGGCGGCCGCCGCCGCTGGCGGCGTACGCGTGGGCACCGGCGATTCGTTCTGTCCGCAACCGATCATCAGGATGCAAGTAAGCGCCACCGACGCACCTTGCATCACAACACGCAGCATCGAACGCTGAGACCTGGATGAGCTGTAGCTTCTAAGCTGTAGACGCCGGCGTACGGCGCGGGTCTGTACCTCGTCCTGATTCTATTTCCCCAATGAAGCGAAGCCCCGTCGCGGACGGCGGGGCTTCGTGTCCACGGATCCTGTCCTCGAGTCTATTCGCGGTGGATCCGAGACATTGGAAGCGCTCGGAATCAGCCTTTGAACGAAAAGCCCTCATTCGAAGAACGGGTGCGATTCGTTCGTTCACTGAAACGTTGCCGCTTCCAACCTCACGACGCTCGAGCACCGACCGAAGTTCCCCGCTCGTTAGTAAGGGTTCGGCGTATCAGAACAACGCCGACGACCAGGAGTTCCTGACGACTCAGCCCCTCCGGCTCAGTTCAGCCGAGCAGCGCACGGTATGCGCCTGGATCGGTCAGCGCAACGAACAGGAGGCCTGCGACAGCGCCGCCGAAATGCGCATCATGGTTGATGCGGCCTCGTGGGTTCTTTGCTGCATACCAACTGTACGCAAGATAGGCGACGGCGAAGAGCGGCGCGGGAATCGGTACCGGAATCGGAATAATGATCAGAGATTGGCTCGGGTTGTAAACGATTGCCGCGAACAACACCGCGGAGATCGCACCTGAGGCACCGAGAGAAGCGTACTCGGGATTGTTCTTGTGCTTCTGGTAGGTCCCAGCATGGCTCGCGATTAGCCCGCTGAAATACAACAACGCGAATTTCACGCTGCCGATCCAGCGCTCGAGGGGAAACGCAAAGAAATAGAACGTCACCATGTTGAACAACAGGTGCGTCAGATCGGCATGCACGAAACCGCTCGTGATAAAGGTTTCGTATTGCCGCTTGCGCGCGATCCAGTAGGGACGGAATAGATTGCGCTCGATGATCCTGGGGTTCGTGTACAACCCCATGAGACTGAGCGCAATCGTTCCGGCGAAAATCACGAGGGCGACTGAGATCTCGATGTTCACGAAAGCACTCTACTTGCTGACAACACGGATCTGCCCCAAGTTGTGGACCACACTGACGTCGCTATATGCACGGGCAGTGTGGACGCCGAGCAGAGGGCGAACGCTGCGACGACAGCGCATTACAGAGCAAGAAGGCTGAACCGTTCAGGGCGTCTGTTCTTCTTGGGGTAGACGACAAGGATGCAACGATGCGGTGCGCACGGCAACTGCGTTAGCTCGGCCCCCTCCCTGCCCTCCCCCGCTTCGCGGGGGAGGGAATGTGCGGAGCCGTCACGCGTGGCGCACAGCCGTGAGTCATGACCTGGCCTCCCCGCTTCGCGGGAGGGAATGTGCGGAGCCGTCACGCGCGGCGCACAGCCGTGAGTCATGACCTGGCCTCCCCGCTTCGCGGGAGGAAATGTGCGGAGCCGTCAGGCGCGGTGCAAAGCCGTGAGTCATGACCTGCCCCTCCGCGCTTCCGGTGTGGGCATGTGTGGAGGAACAAGCAGGTATGCCTGTTGTGCTGGAAGAAGGGCATGTGCGCCTGCTGAATGACGAAGAGAGCGTGTATGCCCGCTGCGTAGGAAGAAAGCGCGAAGTCAGGCATAGGGATCGATAAGGGAATGCGCGTTCGCGTGCATGCGCCGGCTGCCCGCCGCCCTGTACGTCGGCTGAAAATGCCTAGCCCTCACCAGCGCCAACAGACGCGCGGGCTGGCTGGGTGCTTCGTGCGACGCCGCTACAGGCTGAGAAGCCTCTCGCCAGCGCCCGGAGCACAGCGAATGGATTGAAGCGCAGTGCCGCCGCGTGCGATCGCGTCGCAATGTTTTCGCAAGCGCAAGCGTGCCGCTCAGTTCTTTCGCGTTGCGTCGCTCGCTCGCGCCTTCCGCAAGAGGATCGGTCACGAGCCCTTCGGACCGTGGCGATCGGCTGACAGCGTGTGCATTGGATACGGAACGCGGCTGGCGCTCGCGCGTTCGTAGGGCATGAGCCGCGCGCTAAATTGCGGCGCAGGGGGTCACGCCGCGATGATAGATCCCTCTTCCTCCCAAACTGTGTGGCTGATCGAGCACGAACGGGACAACCCCCTGCTTCTGACCCAGCGGGAATATCCGCCTGACGGCGCACACGCCGAGCTCACGCGCATTCTGCGGGCGCATGTGGTCAATGGCTTGCGCGTCAACCCGTCCTTTACCCCGATCGATATCGGGCGACGCTACGACGTTCACGACGCAAGCGGCTGGTGCGCCACATACTGGCTTTCCGAAGAACCGCTCGCACGCAACGACGGCATGCTCACCGCCATCGTCAGCCCCACATCCAGACAGCGTGCGCATCACACCTATCCGGTAGCGCCCGAATGAGCCAGCGCTCTGCACTTGCATAGACGGTTCGATTTGGGACGCCTGAAGTGGCACACTTAGGCATTCAGGTTTCAACTCGCAGTCACTTGTTTCTTCAGCTCGATTGGGAGGTCACGATGTATCGTCTGCTCGCCACCTGTACGGCCTTATTGCTCGTTGCCTGCGGTCGGTCCGAAGGACCGGATGGGAGCGCAGACACGACACAGGACACTCAGATGCCCGAGAGTGCGAGCGAATCGGCCACGACGCAACCGACGAGCGCGGTGGTGCAAATCGAGCCTACGCAAGGCAATACGGTATCCGGGATGCTCACAATCGTCGCTGAAGACGATGGGGTGCGTCTGACGGGCACCCTTCAGGGCCTCAAGCCCGATGGCGAGTTCGGGTTTCACATCCACGAGAAAGGTGACTGCAGCGCCCCGGATGCAAGCAGCGCGGGCGGGCACTTCAACCCCCTCAACGTCGCGCATGGTCATCCCGAGAGCGATACGCACCATGTTGGCGACATGATGAACCTCAAGTCCGATGCTGACGGCGTCGCTCAAGTCGACGCGCGCGCATTCGGCGCCACGCTGAACACAGGTGAACCGACGGACGTGCTTGGCAGAGCCGTGGTGGTGCACGAGAGCGCGGACGACTACACCAGCCAGCCTGCGGGCAATTCGGGCGCGCGCATTGGTTGCGGCGTGATCACCCTGAAGGCCGACGGAGCAGCCGGCTAGTTCCGGGTGCTGCGCTCCGGGCGCCGGGCGCACGGCTGATGCAGCCTGCGGCCCAAAGCGTATGGCCGCGCTTGCCGAATGGATCGGAGCCAATGCGGTTACGACGCTGTGCATCGCGAGCGTCGTCCTGTGGATCGTCATTGGCGTCGTGTGGCGGCTCCTGGAGCGCGCTTGGGACCCGCTGTGGAGACTTGCGTCGCGGACGTGGACAGCGTTGGCGCGTTCTGCATTTGCAGAGCGCCTGCGGCACGTGCCCTGGGTGAAGAACAGCCTGGCGAACAGCCTGACGGTCGGGCGTTATGTAGGTCTTCACGCTCTGGCGAGCCTCACCGTCGCCATCGTCGGCTTCGTAGTCTTCGTCGAGATCGCCGACGAGATCACCGAGCACGGCACGCTCGCGCAGTTCGATGCACAGCTGGCGCGTGCCTTGAGCACGCACGTGGACCTACCGACGCTCGAGACGTTTGCCCTCGTAACGCATCTCGGCGATCCAGCGGTGACGATCGGACTTGCGGTCCTCGTTGCGTTGTACTTGCTGGTGCGGCGCTGGTGGGTGCACGCCGTCGTCTGGGTGTTGGCAACGGGCGTCGGCGCGATCTTGACCAAGCTCCTCAAGCATCACTTCGAGCGTACGCGCCCGATTCACGACCATGCGTTGACCGCTGCTGAGGGCTGGAGCTTTCCGAGCGGTCATGCCTCCGGCGCGGTGCTGGTCTACGGGATGCTCGGGTACTTGCTGATTCGTCACGTGCCGCGCCCGTGGCACATCCCAATCGCGCTGATCACAGTCACGGTCGTGACCTTCGTCGGTTTCAGCCGCGTGATCTTGCAGGTGCATTATCTCAGCGATGTGATTGCAGGGTTCGCGATTGCTGCCGGATGGGCAGCCTTGTGCGCAAGCGCCCTGGAAGTGGTCCGGCGGCAGGCGCGATAATGGTATCGGGCTTGGGCTCGGGCTGTGGGGCTGTGGGGCTTGAGGCGCGGGCGCACCTCTCTTCCTACAGCCTAGCGCCTAGAACCTAGAGGCTCACCTTCCCGCCGATATTGCGGTGCTGCACGCTACCGCTGCCTGCGTTGCGAATCGTCAAGTTGCCCCTGACGTCCTCGACGACGATGTCGCCGGAGCTGTCCTCCTCTATCGTCACATCGTGCTCCACGAGGCGCACGACAATAGCGCCCGCGCCATCGTTTTCGATCCTGACGCTACCTGCCACCCGCGTGATTGAGATATCGCCGGAGCCGTCGGGTCCAATCGTCACATTGCCTTTGATGTCGTCGATCTCGATGTCTCCTGAGCCGTCGTTCGCCACGATGACATCGCCGGCGACCGCGGCAATGGCGAGCTCACCCGAGCCGTCTTCGACACGAACGGGACCCTCGACGTTTCGAATGGTGAGCGAGCCGGACTTATCGCGCACATTGAGCGCACCTCGGACATGCTCGATCTCAAGGCTGCCGGAGCCGTCGACGATGCGCGCCTCCCCCACGTTGGCAATTTGTGTCTCGCCGCTGTCGTCCTCGACGTCGATGGCGAGCCCGGCTGGCAACGTGACGCTCAGATCGAGTCGCTGGGAGCCGCGAAACCAGGTGCGAGGGCTTACGCTGGCCTCTCCCGCCAGGGCCTCTAGCACCAGCTCATCGCCGCGACGTTCGAGGCGAAGCTGAATGCGCTCGAGGAGCGCCTTGCTTGAAGCGCAGGCGGTTCCAGATGCCCGCACCGTCCGCGTGCCCGTCTTTCCACTGATGTCGAGGCTGCCCGCGCCAGCACGCACCACCAGACGCACGACGCCATCCACCGGAGTCTCCGCGGTACGCTCTGCCGTGAATCGACAGTCTTGTGCTGCAAGGAGTGGCGACGTCAACAGGTGCGCTGCGAGCACCAATGCGACCCTTCGCAGCGATGTGCTCGTCCAAGCGCAGATGCGCTTGCGATGCTTCACCAACGCGTATGCTTGCGGCGGAGCATCAATGCTGGTCACGACATCGACCTCGGCAACTGCGCAGAACCATCATGCTGGCAAGCCATTGACGCAACACGTCTCATACGCATACATGCATGTTACTCGCTGCTTCGCTGCCCGTCGAATGTGCGCATCTACGAGCTCAGGCACGAGCACTGGCCCACACGCGGCATCCATCCAATCCATACATGCGCGTATGCTCAGGACGGCTTAATCGGCACGGGGCACGCCATGAAAGTGTCGAGGACATTGCTCGCGGGAAGCTTGATCGGCCTGTTGCTGGCGTTGCTCATTCTCGTCACATGGGCGCTGTTCTGGCCTGCGAGCGTATGCAGTGATCCGACGTGCTCTCGCAAGCGCTTTGATCTGTTTGTCGAGCTCGATGCGTTCCGTGGCGTTGAATCGATCCCGCTTGAGGTGGACACGGAGTCCGGACCGGCATCGGCGGTAAGCATTCTTCGATCAGGTGGCATCGGTCTGCACGTGCAGACCGACGATGAGCATCTCCCATACTCGCCGGTAAGCGGCCCGCTCGATCGGGCGGACCTCTATCAATACGCGCTTACTTGGCGCAACCTCGCCCCGCCTTCGCGAGTGGACGGGCAGATCTATGCATTGGTCGCACCCTCGATCGTCTCCGATCGCGGCGAGCCACTGTTCGGCATCATGTTCGACAGTGCCGGTCGTGAAGGCATTGCTATCGCGCCGCTGCAGACTGTGCGCACGTTCGAACGTACCGAGCCTGATTCGATTCCCGTGCTGCAGCTGCGCACCTTCGTTCACGAGCTGCTGCACGCGCTGAACCGCCGACACGCCGATGCAGTGCAGATGCCGGACGGCCGCCTCACTCTCGAGGCACCGACGCGCTGTCTCATGCAACGAGACGGACACGACTGGCGCTTATCCGAACGTCCGTTGCTGGCGCTCAGCCCAGGCACGATCCGATTCTTTCAAACGGCAGCACCTCGCGATGTCTTACCCGGCGGGACGAACACACCATTTTCGGGCGTGGACGGCTCTGCGACCGAATGCGACGACGCTCGCTCGAGCCGCTACGAGGACCACCTCAGCACACGCTGGGCGCTAGCCCGACGTCGCTTGCTCGCTCTCTTCGGCATCGCCAGCGCGCACGCGCAAGCGCCGCAGGATGCGTCCGATGCGGATCCGTTGGTCGCGTTGCGCGTTCAAGCTCAGGAGGCGGCGTATCCGCTCGCCTACCCGATCGCGATCCGCGTCACAGCCAAGAACTTGTCTGAGCGTCCTCTACCCATTAAGAACCGACTGACGCCGGCTTATGGACTCGTGCACATCGAGCACCGCGTTGCAGGCGAAAAGAACTGGCGGCCTTTCCGACCGCTTGCCTGGTTCGAAACAGCAAATGACGAAGACGCCATGCTGGCACCGGGCGAGCAAAGCGAGCAAACGAGCTCGATCTACTTCGGCGACGACGGTTGGACCTTTCCCGAGCCGGGCACATACGAGATTCGCGCCAGGCTCACCGCGAACGAAGATCGTATCGAAGCCGTGAGCAATGTCGTCTCGATTCGTGTCGATGCGCCGGAAAGCGATGCTGAGCGCGCCGCGCTGGAATTGCTTCTCGACGATGCAGGCATGCTCGATGCACGGATCGGCCGTTGGCTCATCTTCGGTGGGCGCATCGGTGAGCTCGAAACGCAGCCAGACATTGCGGCAGCCATCGAGCAATACTCCGACACCGCCCTCGGCTCCGCGCTGCGTCTGACACTCGCTTCGCAACGCCTGCGCCCACCGATCGATCCGCTCACAGGCGAAAGACCATTACCTGATCTGAGCGCCGTCCGAGCGCTGCTAGACGACATGTGCACCGACAGCGGACTTGCTGCGCTGAAGCACGAGATGCTGATGCGGTTTGCGCATGAGCTCCCCGCGTCTCTGACGCGCGATCTCTTGTCTCCACAACAGGCATGGGATGGGCTCACGCGTGACGGAACGCCGGTGCCGACATACTCCGATCCGACGCTGACCCGACTCTCGCTGTCCTTTCACTTCTGTCCCAACGACACGACGCTCGCCGCTGAGCTGCACAGAGTCGCGCGTCATCTCGCACGTACGCTCGCACGCACCAAACCCGAGCGGATCATGCTCGTCGGACACACCGATGCCATCGGAACTTGCCGGTTAAACGATGAGTTAGGGCTGCTGCGCGCCGAAGCGTTGCAGCGCATATTCGTCGACGCAGGAATCGCGAGCGAGCGCATTCAAGCCGTTTCTCTCGGCGAACGCCGACCGCTCCGCTTTTCGAGCTCGGACGAAGCGCGCGCACTGAACCGACGCGTGGAGATCCTGATCGCGCGCGACACAGCAGACGAGCTCCCATCGCCCGATGAGGTCGAGCGCGTCATGCCGCAATGCCCGAGCTTCTGAGCCTCGTCGAGCACGCCCGTCATCCGGCCGTTCCTTCCGCTGTGCCGATGTTTCGTTGTCGCAGATGGTTTAACAGCTCGGTTGAATCTACCGGCTTCGTCAGGTGCACGTCGAAGCCGGCCTCACGGGAGCGGCGGCGATACTCTTCGTGTCCCCAGCCAGTCACGGCAATGAGCACCGTGTCCTTGCCCCAGGGCTGCTGACGTACCCAGCGCGCCGCCTCGAAACCGGACATGCGCGGCATACCCAGATCCATGATGATCGCTTCCGGACGAACGATCTCCGCCATCTCGATGGCCGCCAAGCCGTCATTGGCAATGTGCGTCACGTAGCCGGACAGCTGCGCCAGGATGGCGAGACTGTTGGCCGCATCGAGATTGTCATCGACGATCAAGAGCTGATGGCGACGTTGAAAGATCGGTAGCACGTTGCCCGCCAAGGCCGGCGACTCGACGGTTGCCGGCTCGACCGCTGCCGGCAGCTTGACCGTGAACGTGCTTCCCCTCCCGAGCCCTTCGCTGTGCGCGGCGATGGAGCCACCATGCAGCTCGACCAGGCGCTTCGCGAGAGACAGCCCCACTCCGAGCCCTCCAGAGGCACGTCGTTGCGTCCGATCGCCTTGAACGAAGAGCTCGAAGATCTTCGGAAGAAGATCGGGCCCGATGCCGATGCCGTTGTCGCGCACCCGTAGAACGACATGATCCGACTCGCGCACTAGCGACACGTCGATGCGACCGCCTGGATCGGTGTACTGGGCTGCGTTGTTGAGCAGATTACCGATGATCTGCAACATGCGCGCAGAATCGCCCACAACGGGTGCCGGCTCCGGTGGCAGGGACATGGTGAGCGTGTGATTGACCGCTTCGAACAGCGGGCGCACCGTGTCGACCGCTGTGCCGACGATCTCTCGTAGGTCCACCCGCGCATTGCGCAGCTCCAAGGTATTACGCGTCACGCGGCTCACATCGAGCAGATCGTCCACGAGCCGTGCCATGTGCGTGACTTGCCGCTCGATGACCTCGTGCGCGGCGGCGGAGATTTCCGCAGGTACACCGGGCCGCAGCAAACCGGCAGCATACCGAATCGGCGCGAGCGGATTGCGCAGCTCGTGCGCCAGCAACGCGAGAAACTCGTCCTTGCGTCGATCTGCCTCGCGCAGTTGTTCTTCGAGCCTGCGTCTGTCGGTCACGTCGGTGATGGCTGCCACGAAACCACGCACCTTGCCGCTCGATGAATCGATGTCCGGAACGTAACGACAATGCATGTATCTAGGTCCGAGCTGTCTGATGGGCACCTCGATCTCGAACGTTACGGCCTCGCCCGACAGGGCGCGACGAACGTACGGCTCGAGCTTGCGAAACGCGCTCTCTCCCGCAAGCTCCGGGATCGTCTTGCCGATGACATCCGCCAACGTGAGGCCGAAGTGCGATGTATACGCTCTGTTCACGAACAGATAACGCATCTCGTCATCGCAATGCGCGAGCAGCACGTTCGCGTGATCGGTGACCAGCCGTAGCTCTTCCTGCGCCCGCTTTTGTGCATCGATATCGGTCGACGTGCCGCACCAGCGCTCGATCCTGCCGTCGACACCTCGCACAGGCAGCGCGCGCGCCAGAAACCAACGATGGTGGCCGTCAGCTCCCCGCAGTCTGAACTCTGCTGCGAACGCTTCACCCCGTGCGGTTGCCGTGCGCCACGTCTTCATGACGTTCTCGAAATCCTCTGCAGGCATCAAACGCCGATAGTCCTTGATGTGCACGCACGACGTGCCGGTATACTCGTGCCAACGTTGATTGATGTAGAGCACCTTGCCGCTCGGCGCCGCAAGAAAGACGATCTGCGGCATCGACTCGGCGATCCTTCGGAACCGTGCCTCGCTTTCCTCGAGCGCTATGCGCATTTGCACGTCGTGCGTGATGTCCAGCATCACGCCGTAGATTTCACGGGCCGTGCCATTCTTGTCGTAACGAATCTCTCCTTTCTCGAGCACCCAGGCAAGGCGTTGCTCACTATCGAGCACGCGGTACCGCAGCTCGTATTGACGGCGCTGAGCACGTTGCTTGCGCGCTAGGTATTGGCAAACGCGCTCGCGATCGGCGGGATGAATGGAGCGTAGATACTCTGCGTGGTCCGACGTGTGATTGCTCTGCGCATTAGCGTAGCGGCGTAGCACACCGGTGGCGAGATCGAGCTGGAATCCGACCATTCGGGCCGCCGCGAGCGCAATTTCGAGCTCGGATTCGGCACGCTCTCGTGCCTCGGAGGATTGCTGACGCTCATGATCGATGCGGCGTAGCCGAGCTGCCATCATGAGCAGCGCCGTAAACGAGATCACGATGCTGCCGAACACCAGTAGCGGCACCTCATGGCTCTGCGGATACAGGCCAACGTGAAGACCGGCTTGCACGAGCGCCGCGAGCGCGAGCAGCAGCGTGACGACTCCGATCGCCAGCGAGCGCATCTCGCGCGCAGCCGGATCTTCGCCCGATAGTGAGCGCATCCAGCCAAGGTCCGGACGCACACACAGCAGTCCGAACGTCAACAACGCTTGCGCGATCGTCGAGGGGAGTGAAACGTCGGAGTATGGCTGCGCCGCGCGCAGCACCTCGACGCGAAAGAGGAACAGCAGCACGGTGCTCGCGACGAGCAGCAGCGCAAGCGTCACGGCGATGACAAAAGCCGCCTGCAGCACGCGCTTCTGCGCTCGGGCCAGCAACACACCGCTCGCGATCAACACGAAACAAACAGCAGTGACATCGGCCATGCTGGTCATCTGCAGCGGATCTGCGTCGGCTGCGGGAGAGACGGCACTGCCGAGAAGGCTGGTCTCTACGCCGAGATCCAATCTCCACAGCGACTGCAATGAAGCAAAGAGCACCAGCACGGCGAGCGCCTGGCCGAGGCGCCAGCTCACACGCGCTTGATGCGCGATCGCCAGTACCGCACACCCAGATATGACGAGGACGATGGACGTCAGCACCCGCGTCGGCTGAAGAAAGGAGAACCAGCTCTTGAGGATGCCGATATCGAATATCCAGCCGCACAGCACACCTAGACCGATGAGAGCCGCACCGACCGATGAAGCGCACGAAAGTGTCGTTCTCGTTGGTGTCGCCCAGGTGCCAGGCGGTAGTTCACCGAGCAGCCCGACTGCTGGCATTATGTTCACATTGAGCCCCCTACACCCGACGGCTCACCCGCGTGCCGTGTGTTATTCGTTCCCCGGTGGCCGACAACGGACGCGGGGCAGCAGAAGTTCCGACGCTCGAGCTGCTGCTGGGGCTGCGAGCACACCCACGCGTCGTCATCCACCGATCGCGATATCGCGCCCGCCTTCGGTAAACTAATCGAAGTACCGCTCGGCAGCGTCAAGGAGGCTTTATGATTCGTCAACTGGGATGGCTCATCGTTCTCGCCGCCGCACTTGGAATGAGCACTGCTGCAGTCGCGGCGCAAGCCGATCAGCTCGATGCCAAGTTTCAGGAGCTGGACAAAGACTCGAACGGTAAGGTGAGCATCAACGAAGCCAGCGAAGACGATGATCTGTTCATCGCGTTCGAGAGCTTGGATAAGGATAGAGACGGCGAGCTCACCAAGGAGGAATTCGCAAGCTATCGCGCGGCCAAGGAGTAAGGACTAGACATCCGGCTCGAGAGCAACGCGCCCCTCCCCAACCCTCCCCCGCTTCGCGGGGGAGGGAGCATCATTCTGCACTTGTGCTTCGCCCACCGTACCCGAGTCCGACCCCCAAGCCCCGCGCCAGCTCAGAGCATTATTCTCGATCCAGCGGCCCGATGCCGTAGAAGCGTCGCTTGTGCTCGAGCGCGATCGAGATGACATGAGGCGCGAGCGACGCGCCTTCGAGCTCGGAGTAATTGGCGTCGACAAGATCCAGCCCATGCTCGCGCACTACCGCAATCAATTGCGGCTGCACGATCGCAAAATCGGCGTACTCGCTCATGAGCAGCACGTCGCGTCCTCCCTCCCTGAACAGCGACCTTCCGACGCTATAGTCCTCCACCGGCGAGCTGCAAGCGAAGTAACGTTGCAAGATGGTCGGCACGACATCGAAATGACTCGTGCGATGTCGCAGCACTCGCGGCTCCAGATCCGGCGCGTAGAGCATGAACGGGACTCCCGTTTGATAGCGAGTGAAATTGCTCGAATGTCCCCAATACCCTTTCTTCGTATCATTGAACTCCTGCCCATGGTCCCCGGTGATGAGCACGATCGAGCTCTCGAGTAGGCCGTGAGAATCGATCAGCTCCAGCGCCTCGCCCATGAGCGAGTCGACATAGTGCACCGAGTTCAGGTAGCGATTGTAGAAGGGACGCACGTCTTTGAGCTGGTGCAGCTCGAGATAGTTGACCCGTTTACCGTTCGGCTTGAATGGCACCGGATAATCCGGCGGCATGTCGAAGCTGTGCGGAGAATCGTAGAAGAGAAACGCAAAAAACGGCCGCTCCGGATCGCGTTGCTCGAGAAACGCTCTGAAGTCATTCGTCAACGACCGATCCCATTCATAGGGACGGTGGCCTTCCGAGCGCATACGAAGGTTTGGCAAACCAGCGAAGATCGTCCGATCGAACTCGGGACTGTACAGCGGTGCACTACGCAGCACAGCGATCTCGTAGTCGCGTTTCAGCAGCTCCTCAATGAACACCGGACGGCGTCGCTCGGCGAGAATACGGTGCCAATAGGTGCCAGGAATGCCGTAAAAGAGCGAGAAGATGCCGATACGCGTCGCATTGCCGCCGCTGAAGTGATTCTCGAAGCGGACGGCTCTTTGCGCGAACTTGTGCAGATTCGGCGTGATCTTCGGACCGATCGCGTCGAAGCGCCACGAGTCGACCACGATGAAGATGACGTTGGGAGTGCTCTGCGACGCCTCGCAAGTAAGCGGTCGCAGCGGATAGGCAAGACCGCTGCCCTTGTGGCTCGCCGCAACCAGTGTCGACCCGGAGCGCACCTCGAAGCCCAGGCGCCGCAGCATACGCTTCGCGGTGGCCGCGTAACGGAACGGCAGCACTTCGGTCTGCCGCACGATCGACTTGTTCGCGACAGCGTCCGCCCAGATGTGCACGCCATGAAACACGAGCGTCGCCACGGTCACGAACAGGATCGCCGGACCGCGTATCGACCGCCGCGGCGGCCCCTTGCGTACATACCGCCACGCAAGACCGGCGCACACAGCGACCACAGCCACGATCCCGAGAAAGATCAGGGCCGCCTCGAGATACATGTCGGGAGGAAACACGAAGGTCTCGCGGGCCGCCCCCCCGAACAGCAGGTTCATGACACCCGCGTTGATGTGAAAACGGTAGAGATGGTAGACCTGCGTGTCGATGAGCAGCGCCGCCAGAATCAGCGCCACGTACAGCACGCCGACAGGGATCACCAGCTTCGGGCGCGATAGCAGCAGCAACAGCAGCAGGACGGGCAACAGCAACAGCAGCGACAGCAGCGTGAAGTGCGAGCTCAGCATCGCACCTCGAAAGAGCAACAACAGCGGCGAGCTGTCGAGGTCGGCGGCAGCGTAGTAACGCACGGATACGAGGCAGGCAAGCGCTACGGTCGTCAGTACCAGCCAGCCCCACCAGCGACCCAGTTGCCGACGCGTGTTAGTCATTTGAGTAGTTGGGCCATCGTTCTCTTTAGGGTAGCATGTCGGCGTTTGTGCCCTCGGAGAGAATCAAGAACATGCAACCGTACCGCTTGGGCTTCATCATACTCGGTTCCGTCCTTTCTCTAACAATGATCGGCTGCAGCAAGCCCGCCTCCGACGAGGCCGCTGCGTCGGCAACTGCTCCAACTGCTGAGGCAAACGCGACCATGTCTCGAGAACCGTTCGGCACGTTGCCCGACGGCACCGCCGTCGAGCTCTTCACGTTGCGCAATCCCTCCGGCATGGAGGTGAAGGTCACCAACTACGGAGGAATCATCACCGAGCTGAAGGTTCCCGATCGCAATGGCAACATCGACGACATCACGCTTGGTTATTCCTCGCTGGACGGCTATCTTGAGAGCAGCCCCTATTTCGGCGCCATCATCGGCCGCTACGGCAACCGCATCGCGAACGCACAGTTCCAGCTCGACGGCAAGACGTACAAGCTCCCAGCGAACGACGGCCCCAACACATTGCACGGCGGTGTGAAGGGGTTCGACAAGGTCGCCTGGCACGCCGAACCTTTCGACCGCGACGGCGAGCGCGGCATTATCTTCACTTACACGAGCGCCGACGGCGAAGAAGGGTTTCCCGGCACGCTCGAAGTGCGGGTGACCTATACACTTACCGATAACAACGAGCTCATATTCGATTATCACGCGACGACCGACAAACCTACTGTCGTCAACCTGACACAGCATGCTTATTTCAATCTGGCCGGCGACGGCTCGGGCGATGTGCTCGAGCATGAGCTCATGATCAATGCCGACCGCTACACACCGGTTGATGCGACGCTCATCCCGACCGGGGAGATGGCGAGCGTGGAAGGCACACCGTTCGACTTCCGGCAGCCGACTGCCATCGGCGCACGCATCAATGCAGCGCACCAGCAAATCAAGATCGCGGGCGGTTACGACCACAACTTCGTGCTCAATCGCTCCGGCGAAGGGCTGGTGCTCGCCGCGCGCGTCGACGAGCCCAAGAGCGGCCGCCGCATGGAGGTGTACACGACCGAGCCCGGCATGCAGTTCTACAGCGGCAACTTCCTGGACGGCTCGATCACAGGCAAGAACGGGCATGTCTACACCAAGCACAGCGGATTCTGCCTGGAGACACAGCACTATCCCGACTCGCCGAACCAGCCGTCCTTCCCAAGCACCGTACTACGGCCTGGCGAGACGTATTCGTCGCGAACGGTATACGCGTTCAGTACCTTTGATCGCTGATGAGGGGCTGGGGCTGGAGACTGGTGGCTGGAGCAGGCGCGCCCCTCTGACCAGCGCCCAGCAGTCCGCCATATGTCGCAGCCCCCACCCAGCCCTCCCCCGCGAAGCGAATGCGAAGCGGGGGAGGGAGCACCTACTGCGAAGCCCTACACCCCTCGCTCAACAGGCGCGTCATCTGGCGTGCTTTCTCGCGTGCGTGCTCGATCGTATCGCCGAGAGCCAGCGAGACCCCCATGCGACGCCGGCCGCGCACTTCGGGCTTACCGAACAAGCGCAGCGCCGTATCGGGCTGTACCAATGCGCGCTCGACGTGCTCAAAGCGGACGTTGTCGGAATCGCCGGTCACCAACAAGGCGCACGACGCGCTCGGACCCCGCTGACGGATTGCCGGAATCGGTAGTCCCAGAATCGCGCGAGCATGGAGTGCGAACTCGGAGAGATCCTGTGAGATCAACGTGACGAGCCCGGTATCGTGCGGTCGTGGTGAGACTTCACTGAAATACACAGTGTCCCCGGCAACGAAGAGCTCGACGCCGAACACACCATAACCACCCAGGTTCTCCGTGATAACGGTCGCGATGCGCTGCGCCTCCGCGAGCGCGGCGGCGCTCATCGGCTGCGGTTGCCACGACTCGCGATAGTCGCCGTCCACTTGCAGGTGACCTATCGGCTCGCAAAAGCTCGTACCTCTGGCATGACGCACGGTGAGCAACGTGATCTCGTAATCGAACTCCACCCATCCTTCCACGATCACTCGCCCGCCGCCAGCACGACCGCCTTCCTGAGCGTAACGCCACGCAGGCAGCACATCGTCCCGAGTGCGCACGACGCTCTGTCCTTTGCCGGACGAGCTCATCACGGGCTTGACCACACACGGCATGCCGATAGCTGCAACGGCGCGCTCATATTCGTCTTGTGTGCCGGCGAATCGGTACGGTGAAGTGGGCAAGCCGAGCTCCTCTGCAGCAAGTCGCCTGATCCCTTCTCTATCCATGGTCAGCCGCGCGGCGCGCGCTGTCGGCACGACCTTGTAGCCTTCCTGCTCGAGCTCGACGAGCGTCGGCGTGGCGATCGCCTCGATCTCCGGCACGATCAACATCGGACGTTCGCGTTCCACGAGCTCGCGCAGCGCCGTCCCGTCGAGCATGTTGATCACGTGCGCGCGATGTGCAACTTGCATCGCCGGCGCATTCGCATAGCGATCCACTGCGATCACCTCGCAACCGAAGCGCTGCAGCTCGATTGCGACCTCTTTGCCGAGCTCACCCGAGCCGAGCAGCATGATGCGAGTTGCGGAAGGAGAAAGCGGCGTGCCAATGGTGACCATGGTGGAGGGTCGTTCGTGAGGCGCAAAGCGCAGGTTGATGTTGATGCAGCGTGATTCAAACTGACAGGCTACAGGCGAAGCCGTCGCAAGTGAACGGCGGTGTTGGATGGACTGGAGGCTGGGGGCTGGAGAGTGGAGCGGAGCCCAGTGCCATGCCCGGCAGCCCACCCTTCTCAGGCTGTAGGCGGTGGGCTGCAGGTGGTAGGTGGATGGCGCTTACGCGCCATCGGCCCCTGTCCCCAGTTGCGAGCCCCTTGCCCATCACAGACGCTTTCTCCATAGTGCGCGCCTTTCCACCGTCAAACCAGTTCACGTTTCAATGCTGCCGTCGATCGAATCGCGTCTCGCTGCCGAGCTGTCTGTCAAACCTCAGCAAGTCGCCGCCGCCGTCGCGCTGCTCGATGAAGGCGCCACCGTGCCGTTCATCGCACGCTATCGCAAGGAAGCGACAGGTGGTTTGGATGACACGCAATTGCGAACTTTGGAGGAACGACTGGCATACCTGCGCGAGCTCGAAGCACGACGTGCGCAGATTCTTGCCAGCATCGAGGAACAGAAGAAGCTCACGCCAGAGCTCAAAGCCGCGATCGAGGCAGCGGAAACGAAGCAGCGTCTCGAAGACCTCTACCTACCCTACAAACCGAAGCGGCGCACGAAGGCTCAGATAGCACGCGAGGCGGGTCTGCAGCCGCTCGCGGATGCGCTGCTCGCCAATCCCTCGCTCGCGCCGGAAACTGAGGCTGCACGCTATTTGAAGGAGCCGTTCAAGACCGAGCACGGCGACAATCCCGGCGTTCCTGATGTCAAGGCCGCGCTCGACGGCGCTCGCGCGATTTTGGTGGAGCAATTCTCCGAAGACGCAGAGCTGCTCGGGGAGCTGCGTGCGTATCTGAACGATCATGCCGTGCTCGTCTCCAGAGTGGTGCAAGGCAAGGAAGAGGCAGCCGCCAAGTTTCGCGATTACTTCGCTTATCAAGAGCCGCTCAGCAAGATTCCGTCGCACCGGGCACTCGCACTGTTCCGCGGTCGCAAAGAGGAAGTGCTGCGGCTTGCGCTCAAGCTGCCGGAAGAGCTGGACGAGGAGCGCCCATCGAACGCGTTGAATGCGTGCGAGCTCAAGATTGCAGCGCGCTTTTCGATCGCCGATCGCAATCGCCCCGGTGATGCCTGGCTCATTCAGACCGTGCGATGGGCGTGGCAAACGAAGCTCTCCTGGCAGCTCGAAACGGAGCTGCTGGCGCAGCTGCGCGAGCGCGCAGAAGAAGAAGCCATTCGCGTATTCGCACGCAATCTGCACGATCTGCTGCTCGCCGCGCCGGCCGGTCCGCGTGCGACGATCGGCCTCGATCCCGGGCTGCGCACGGGTGTTAAGGTCGCGGTAGTCGATCGAACCGGCAAGCTGCTCGAGACGACCACCATCTATCCGCATGCACCGCGTAACGATTGGGACGGCTCGATTGCGGTGCTGGCCGCGCTTGCCCGTAAGCACAATGTCGAGCTGATCAGCATCGGTAACGGCACGGCCTCGCGCGAGACGGACAGGTTGGTAGGCGATCTGCTCAAAAGACATCCGGAGCTCAAGCTGACCAAGATCGTGGTCTCAGAAGCTGGCGCATCGGTGTACTCCGCCTCCGCGCTCGCAGCAAAGGAGCTGCCGCACATCGACGTCAGCTTGCGCGGTGCCGTATCGATCGCACGTCGTTTGCAGGATCCACTTGCCGAGCTCGTCAAGATCGATCCGAAGTCGATCGGCGTCGGACAGTACCAGCACGATGTGAATCAGACCAAGCTCGCGCGCACGCTCGATGCGGTCGTCGAAGATTGCGTGAACGCAGTCGGGGTCGATGTCAATACTGCCTCCCCGGCGCTGCTCGCGCGCATCTCCGGCTTGAGTGCCACGCTCGCCGAGAACATCGTTCGCTACCGCGACGAGCACGGCGCATTCACGAATCGCGAGCAGCTGAAGAAGGTACCGCGCCTGGGCGAAAAGACGTTCGAGCAGGCAGCCGGATTCCTGCGCATCATGAACGGCGACAACCCACTCGATGCATCGGCGGTGCACCCAGAAGCGTATCCGGTCGTCGAGCGGATTCTCGCCGATCTGAAGCGTCCCGTGCGGGAGGTTCTGGGCGATTCGAATACGCTCAAGAAGATCGATCCGGCCAAGTACATCGACGACCGCTTCGGGCTGCCGACGGTGCGCGACATCCTGCGCGAGCTCGAGAAGCCCGGCCGCGACCCCCGGCCCGAATTCAAGACGGCAGAGTTTCGCGAAGGCGTCGAGGATTTGAAAGATCTCGAGCCGGGCATGATCCTCGAAGGTGTGGTGACGAATGTCACCAACTTTGGCGCCTTCGTCGACATCGGCGTGCACCAGGACGGCTTGGTGCACATCTCGATGATGTCGCACAAATTCGTCAAGGATCCGCGCGACATCGTGAAGGCGGGCGACGTCGTCAAGGTGAAAGTGCTGGAGGTCGATCAGGAGCGTCGTCGCATCGCGCTCAGCATGCGCTTGGATGCGCCTGCACAAGGAGCGCGAGTAACGGGCGATGCCGCCGGCGGCAAGTCACGCGCGGCGAAGCACCGTAAGGAGGCACCCGCTGCGGCGGGCGGCGGCATCATGGCAGAAGCATTCGCTCGAGCGCTCAGGCGCGAGTAAGGGCAAAGCACCGGGACCGGACCGCAGAATAAGCGCTGTCCGGTCAAGCGTCAGGCATACGCTCGAGTTACGTATTCTCCCGGCGCAACGCCCCGGTCCTTCTAAGTACGACACGGGGCACGCCGCGCATGTTTGCTGCGCCTTCTTCGTCGTCGCCGTGCAAGCCGAGTAAGTCCATCAACGTATCCCGCCTATCGGCGAGCGTAGCGCCGAGAGAGACAAGATCGACCCTTGCTGCACGTACGCGCGGGAAAAGCTCGTCCTCCTCCCAGCGAACATGCGCTACGACCAGCTCGTGCAGACGCTGAACGGCCACCATGAATTCCTCGTGCTCCGAGGTCATGGATTCGATGTGCGCGATCGCTCGCTTGGCCTCGCCATGCTCGCGTTCGGCGTGACTGACCAGCTCATCCGAATCGATGGCGCGTCGGGTGGCGGGATAGAAGAGTTCTTCTTCGATCTGTGCGTGAATGCGCAGCATTTTGCAGAGCCTACGCGCAAGAGGATCGAGCTGCTGTGGCGCAGCTCGAGCGAGGCTCGCGAACACCTCGTCCACCAGACGATGATCACGGGTCAGAAAATCGACTGCATCGGTGCTGCCGTCGGCTGACTCGTCAGGTGTGATTCGCGCCATCGTAGGTTCCTCGGGTGCCCGTGCAAGCACGTCTAAGGCGCAAGGTATTGCGACAGTTCCAGTGGCCTGAGCACCAACGGCACGCCCGCCTCAACGCTCCGCAAGAAATGCCGCCACCCATACCAGCGGCGCGTTCCAGTTGATTGCGACTTCGTTGAGCGCGTACGCGTCCGCATCGTCGCGCCAGCACGTTTGCGGCAGACAGGTGCCTTTCATCTGCTTGGCGACCGGATCGATCATGCTGGAAGAGTTCGGCCCACCGGAGAGCGCGCCAGGAGGCGGCGGCGGGAAAGATTCGTTCTTCTGATGTGCCCAGAAGCGGTGATGCGGATTGCGCATGGGACGTGCGCCGTAACCGCTCACATAGGACTGATCGAGCGGATTGCGCCCGAGCACGTAGTCGAGAGCGTCGACGACACGGTCGCGATAAATCGTCTTACCGGTCAGGTCATAGGCGATGCCCAGCACGATCGCGCGATTGAGCACGGCAGAGTTCGAGCCCCATGGATATGCGTCTGCGCTGTACGGAATCGCATAGCCCTCTTCGCTCGCCTGCCGCAGATAGTTGTCCGCGGCGGCGATGAGATTCGCACGCGCTTGCGCCAATTCCTCCTTGCCGAGGCAGTTCGGAACGGTCACGAGCGAGATCGTGCCGAGCGTGCGTACCTGACCCCACGAGATGTCGCCGTCGCCATCTGCGGTCGGCGCGGCCAAAAAGTGTGGCGACTCGCGCAACGCTTGTGCGTACTCTGCCTCTCCCGTCGACAGAAACAGCTCCGCGGCCGCCCAATAGAACTCGTCAGAGGCGTCGCGATCACCATAATCCCCGCCTCCGTCGAAGCCGCCGACGGGCAGTAGATCGGGATGACGACGCGCGGCTGCGTAGGCGCGTTTCGCCGCGCGCAAGCAGCGCTGCGAGAACTCGGGATCGATGTTGCGCCAGATGCGTGCGCATTGCGCGGCAGTCGCTGCCAGATTGAGCGTGGCGGTCGTCGACGGCGGATAAAGGAAACGCTCCGAGCGATCTTCGTGCGGCGCGCTCGGGAAGGGTGTCCAATGTAGTCCGTGCACCTTGTGGTGCGCCATGCCAGAGATGTCTAGCTCGACCGACCCTGCGCCGCCCGCCCGCCCTGAGACCCGCGGCATCTTGAGCTTTGCACCTTCTGGCGCCTGCATCCGCAGCAGAAACTCGAGCTCCCAGCGCACCTCGTCCAATAGATCGTTGACGCCGTTACCGCGCTCGGGCAAGGATGCCTCGCCGTCTGCAAACGGCGCCGGTGAGTCCGCGGCGAGGCGGCGTGTCCGTTCGTAGTAATTGAGCAGCGTCCAAACGCTGATGCCGGCATTGACGACATACTTGCCGTGATCGCCGGCATCGTACCAGCCGCCTGTCGTCTCGAGCGTGTAGTCACAACCCGGCCATTCGATCCCGCGTTGATCCCGTCCGTTGAAACAGCGGGCAATCTCGCGGACGTGACCGGCCGGTCGCGCCCACTTCGCATCTCCGATGTACTTCGCTTCGATCGGGATACCGCTGCGATTGTGATAGAAGTAGGCAAGCGCATCATGTTTGAGCCGATCGAAGAGCGTCGCATCGATCGAGAACGAACGACTCGTCTGATCACCGACGATGAGTCGATAGCCGCTGCCAGAGCCCTGATAGCGCGAAAAATCGACCTGATGCACGTGCTCGCCGGAGCCGGCATTGACGCCGAACACCACGGTTTCACCACGTGCGACCGTTTCCCCGTTCGCGGCGACGAGGCGCCATGGCAGCGGCGCGCGCGAGGTATGCGCGACGATTGCGCGCTTCGGCCCGTGCGGCTGGAAGCCGAGCTGGTTGAAGCGAATGTTCGACAGCTCTTGCTTTTCGCTCGCGTACGAGGCAAACGCCGCGAGCCACAGGGTCATGAACGCGAGCGCATAACGAAACATTCGATCCTCCTGACTGCGCAGACGATACCCCGCCGTCGCGCTCTGTGACTGTCAAGAATCGCGAGCGACAGTGGGCATTCACAAAGAAAGACCCCGCGCGCCTGACGGCGCGCGGGGCAAGGAGCTGCGGTTGAGTGTCGTTATTGTTATGGAGGAGCAGGTCAGAACGTGAGACGAACGATCAGCGAGTACCGTCTGTCGTTCATGAACCACGAACGCGGAGCGGACAGCAGATCGTCGTTGAGGATCTGTCTCGTCTTCGTGACCTCGTTCAGGAGATTGACTCCCTGCACTCCGATCTTGATGTTGTCGTTGAGCGTGTACATGAACGAGCCGTCGAGCTGGCCCGTGTCCTCGTTCAGGATCGGAGCGAACGGCGTGATGACATCACGCGTGGTCAGCAAGAACTCCGAGCGCCAGCTGTACGCCAGGCGCGCCGAGATCGGTCCTTTCTCGTAGATCGCGGCGATATTCGCGTTGTCCTTGGACAACCCGACGAGCGGCAGCAAGCTCGTGTCCACGTTCGCCTGTGTGGCGGCCGGATCGCCTACCGTGTTGTCCAACGTGCTCTGCTTGACGCCCTTGCTGTCGATATAGGTGTAGTTCGCCTGAATACCGAACCCGTCGAACGGCGCAGGCAGCATGTCATAGAACTGCGTATACGCAAGCTCGAAGCCCTTGATCTTGCCCTTTTCGGACGAGTTCACGGGGCGCGTGAACTCCACTGGGAAAGTCTCCCCGCCCGCAGTGATGTTCACGACCTGCGTCCCGTTCGTGAGCACGTCCTTGAGCGTCTTGTGGAACAGCGACAACGTCAGAGAACCAAGACGCTCGTCGAAGTACCACTCGAGCGATGCGTCGAATTGTGTTGACCTCGTCGGCTTGAGGAAGGCATTACCCGTGGAGGCTTGCAGACCGAGCCACTGATTGTCCTCGATCAGCGGCGTGATCGAGAAATAGTGACGCGTGAGACCGAGATCCGGCCGCGCGATTGCCTTCGAGAAGCCGAAGCGGAACAGCAACTGAGGCGTGATGTTCACCTTGAGATTGAAACTCGGCAACCAGTTCTCGTAGCTGTGCTTGGCCGTCTCCGGGACCGTCTGACCGGTGGCAAAAGCGCGGTAGCGTTCCCGCTCCGACAGCGGCAGCCGGCAGAACGGCGGCGGGGTCCACGTCTGACCTGGCTCGAGGTCCGTCGGCTCCTCGCAGCTCTCCTCATCGACCAGATCGGAAGGCAGCAGGTATCCGACGGTGCCTTTCGCTTCGAACTTGGTGCGCACCCAACGCACGCCGACATTACCGCTGACCGAACGACCGTTATCGAACTCCTGGCCGAACCGCATCATGAAGTACAGCGCTTCGGTCTTCTCGGACGTGTCGTTGACCTCACGCGGCAAGAACGGGCTGCCGGGTGCGATGTGCTCGCCGCGACGCGGATCGTCGAGGCGCTCCCAATCGCCGGGATCGTTGCGACCCCATTCGTCGCGGATCCGCATCGCAAACTCGGCGGCTTGATCGTAGTTCTTCGCCAAATTGTGGCGATAGAACGGCACCACGACCGGCACGGGCGTCTTGCCGCGCATGAAGTTGTCGAACGTGAACAGCTCGGTGTGGAGGCTGGTGGGCTCGCCGCCTGTGCCTCGCGAGCCGTCCGGCTCATGCAAGCCGTCGACCGGGTCGTTGAACCATACCGGGCCACCCTGTCCCCAGATCTCGCTCAGCGCGCCCCAGTTATAGGTGGAGAAGCGAGTGATCTGGTCACGCTGCGCGTAGCGTGCGCCGGCACGGAAACCGTCGATCCACCCGCCCTGCGGTAGACGGAAATCGACATCGAAGCGCGCGGCATCCTCCTGTCCCTCACTGTCTTCGATGTGATCCATGGCCGCGCGCCAGAAGCTGTTGTATGGATCCGCGAAGCTGTCATGCGGCGCGTTGAAGTACGTCGGGCAATCGCCCGACGGCGTCGGACACTGCGCGACCGTTCCATCCAGCGATGGCGGCAAGAAGATTGCCCGCGGGAGGCTGCCGCGTAGGTCGAGATCGACGTTCTGGAACGTCGAGCCCCAAATACCGAAGTCGACGTTCTCCACGGTCGAGTCGACGTGCTGCAGGTCGAAGTTGAACGCCCACCGCTCGTTCGGAGTCCATTTGAAGTTGAAACCGTAATCCGACGTCACGTAGCGCTGGTCGACATCACGGCGTATGTTGTTGCTTTGCAGACCGTAGATAGGCGTCCGATGTGCGCGCCCGTCGAGCTGGTCATCGCGCCAACCGACCGGCACGGTGATGACGCCGTTCGTGAAGATGCCGCTGTCGTCGAAACCGAACGTGGTGCCCTCGACCGATACGGGCTCGCGTCCATCGCCTTCGGCTACGTCGGTGGCGATCTCCACCGCATGCTCGGTCCAAGCGACCCGCGCGTCCGAGCGCAGGAACTGTAGCGTCGCGAGCATCGTATCGTCGGTGCTCGCCCACTGCGCAGCAAATCCGGCGCCGATTCGCTCGCGATCGGTGATCTGCGACCTGAACGCCGCACCCGATGGGAACCACACGGCTCGCGTCGGATCGCCGGGCACGCGTCCGACACGCTCGCGGAAGCTGGATGCCTGAATACCATCCGAGCGCGTCTTGAGCTCGGAATAGACACCATTCACGAGGATGCCGAACTCGCCGATGTTGGTCAGCCAACGGTCGCTGTACAGCGCCGAGGCAGTGGGCGACCATTCCTCTGCAAAGTCGCCGTAGTTCGCCTCTAACGAGGCTGCGGTGACGCGTCCCTCCGAGTCGAACGGCACGCGCGTCCGCAGATTCACCGTGCCTGCCAAGCCGCCCTCAATCATGTCGGCGGACTGGTTCTTGTAGACATCGACGCCGCCCATGAGCTCCGGCGGCACATCGGCGAAGCTGAGGAATCGCCCGTTGTTGGCGGAGAAAGTATCGCGACCGTTGAGCTCGCTGCGCACGGCGTTGAGCCCGCGCACAACCACCCCGCTACCCTCCACGGAAAAGTGATCGGGGTCGTTGCCGGCCGCAAAGCGAGTAATCGCCACGCCGGGAATACGTTGCAGCACCTCGGTGACGCTACGATCGGGAAGCGCGCCGATATCTTCGGCCGTCACGGCATCGACGAACACCTCGGCGTTGCGCTTGATCTCCTGCGCGCTCTCTAGGCTGTACCGAATACCTGTGACGACGATTTCATCGAGCTGTTGTCCGCCTTCGGCAGATTGCGCATGAGCCTGCGACCCCATCGCAAGCGCGCCCAGCGCCAACGCAGGCACACCGCGTCGAACGGTGGCGGACAAGACTGAACGAATGGCTAACGAAATATCTTGACTATGCTTATGGTTACTATGCTTATGGTTCTCCGTCGACACATGTCCGGGTTCTCTTGCAGACATGAGCGCCTCCCTCATCGTTGTTATCGCAACGCTCCCCCCAGCGCAGGGCGAATGATTCTGTACACACGTCACGATTGCAAGTAGAAAATACGGGGGCCCTCTGATTTCCAATGATCCTCATGAGCGGTCTTGAGCGATTCTATTGACGCATCACGAAAATCGATCAAAATCGATCAAAATCGCTTGGTTACAAGCACGTTGCGCGCGCAACGGGCGCCAACGATAACCGAGCTGATCAGGCAGTCAGACTGAATCTAAATTGCATGGCATAGCGCCTTCCGGGGCGATTGCTCTCGTGAACACCGATCCGATTCGAAGCGTGCTCATCGTTGGAGGCGGCACGGCCGGCTGGATGGCCGCCGCGGCACTCTCGCGTGCGCTGGGCCGGAGCGTGCAGATTCGTCTCGTGGAATCCGAAGACATCGGCACGATCGGCGTCGGCGAAGCGACGATCCCTCCGATCCTGACGTTCAACAGCATGCTCGGCATCGACGAGAACGACTTCGTGAAACACACCAATGCGACGTTCAAGCTCGGGATCGAGTTCGTGAACTGGGCCCAGGTCGGGCACCGTTACCTCCATGCGTTCGGTGCGCTCGGCCTCGACATAGAGGCGATCAAGTTCTACCAGCTGTGGCTGAAGCTGTACCGACAAGGGCATCCGCACTATATCGACGAATACTCGGTGAGCGCGATGGCCGCAAAGCTCGGCCGCTTCTCGCCGCCGACGCTCGACCCGCGTGCGATCACTTCCACGATCGCCTATGCCTATCACTTTGACGCGGCACTGTATGCGCGCTATCTACGCCGCTATGCCGAGCATCACGGCGCCATTCGCATCGAAGGCAAGATCGTCGACGTGCGGCTGCGCGGCACGGACGGCTTCATCGAATCGGTGGTGCTGGAAGGCGGCGAGACACTGGAGGCTGACCTGTTCATTGACTGCTCGGGTTTTCAAGGCCTGCTCATCGAGCAGGCGCTCAAGACCGGCTACGAGGAATGGACGCAGTGGCTTCCGTGCGATCGCGCCGTGGCCGTGCCGTGCGACAGCGGTGGCGAGCTGACGCCCTACACACGCTCGACGGCACACACCGCCGGCTGGCAGTGGCGCATCCCGCTGCAGCATCGCATTGGCAACGGGTACGTGTATTGCAGCCGCTTCATCAGCGACGACGAGGCGGCTGCGACACTGCTCGCGAATCTGGACGGACGGCCGCTGGCAGAGCCGCGCTTTCTGCGCTTCACGACCGGCCGTCGCAAGAAGTTCTGGAACAAGAACTGCGTCGCGCTCGGTTTGGCGAGCGGCTTCATGGAGCCGCTCGAGTCGACGAGCATTCATCTCGTGCAAGTAGGCATCACGCGGCTGCTGGCACTGTTTCCCCGCCGCGGGTTCAATCCGATCGAGATCGACGAGTACAACCGACTCTGCACGCGCGCTTGGGAACGCACTCGGGACTTCATCATCCTGCATTACCATGCGACCGGTCGCGACGACGCCCCGCTATGGGAGTACTGTCGCAACATGAGTATTCCCGACACCCTGAGGCGCAAGATCGAACTGTTCAGAACGAGCGGGCGCTTTTTCAGAGAGGATGACGAGCTGTTCGTCGACTCGAACTGGGTGGCAGTGTTCTTGGGCCAGAAAATCTGGCCGGCCACCTACGATCCGCTGGCAGATGCACTCGATTCACGAGCCCTCGAACGTAGCTTCCAGCATCTGCGCACCATGATCCGGCGCGCCGTCGAGGCCATGCCCTCGCACCAGGCCTACATCGAGCGTCACTGCAGCGCAGTAACGTAGCGAGAGACGACGTGAGCACGAACCGGCTGAGAAGGATCGTCATCGTGGGCGGCGGCACTGCAGGTTGGATGGCCGCTGCTACGCTGGGACGATTTCTCAAGAACCGCTACTGCGAAGTTCGCCTCATCGAATCTGAGCAGATTGGCACGGTCGGCGTCGGCGAGTCGACCATCCCGCAGATGCGGACGTTCAATCGGATGCTTGCGCTGGACGAGAACGACTTTGTTCGACGCACTCGAGCGACTTTCAAGCTCGGCATTCAGTTCGTCGATTGGACCCGTATCGGCCATAGCTATATTCATCCGTTCGGGCCGTTCGGTCTGAGCATGGAAGGCGTATCGTTTCACGCCTACTGGTTGAAGTACCGGCTGCTCGAGCCCACCACGGACCTGAGCGACTTCTCCTTGCAGGCCGTTGCGTGCCGACGCGGGAAGTTCATGCGCGCGATCAACGCCGGGAATTCCCCACTTTCCAATATTGCTTATGCGTTTCACTTCGACGCGGCACTGTATGCGCGCTTCCTGCGGAGTTACGCCGAGGAGCGGGGCGTGGTTCGTACCGAAGGGAAGATTGTGCACGTGGAGCAGCGGGGCGAGGACGGGTTCATCACGGCGGTCGTGCTCGAAAGCGGCGAGCGTATCGAAGGCGATTTCTTCATCGACTGCTCCGGCTTTCGCGGCCTGCTGATCGAGCAGACACTCAAGACGGGTTACGAAGATTGGAGCCATTGGTTGCCATGCAACCGCGCCGTGGCGGTACCGTGTGAGAGCGGCGGTGAGCTCACGCCGTACACGCGTTCCACCGCGCGCAAAGCCGGCTGGCAATGGCGCATTCCGCTGCAGCATCGCATCGGCAACGGCTATGTCTATTCGAGCGAGCACATCAGCGACGATGAGGCGATTGCGACCTTGCTCGCGAATCTGGATGGCGCCCCACGCGCCGAGCCGCGCATCATCAAATTCGTCACAGGACGCCGCAAGAAGTTTTGGAACAAGAACTGTCTCGCGCTCGGGCTGGCGTCCGGATTCCTCGAGCCGCTCGAGTCGACCAGCATCCACCTGGTCCAAAGCGGCCTCGCCAACTTCATGACGCTCTTCCCCGATCGCGACATCTCCCCGGTCGAGATCGAGCAATACAATCGCACCATGACCTGGGAGTTCGAACGCATCCGTGATTTCCTCGTGCTGCATTATCACGCCAACGAGCGCGACGACTCGGAGTTCTGGGTTTATTGCCGCAACATGAAGCTGCCGGATTTCCTGCAGCACAAGCTCGAGCTGTTTCGCGCCCACGGCCGCATCTTTCGCGAGAACAACGAGCTATTCAACGACACCAGCTGGTTTGCCGTCATGATCGGACAGAACGTGCGACCGCGCGCCTACGACCCGCTCGTCGACGTGCTCGACGAGGCCGAGCTTCGTTATCGAATGCAGCACATCCGCGACACGATCAGCCGCTGCGCCGACGTGATGCCGACGCACCGCGAGTTCATCGAGAAGCATTGCAAGGCGGACTTGAGCTGACAGAGGCTGGACGCACAAGGGCAACGGCGGGCCGCGGTGCGCGCACACCTCGCGAATCGCGAGATTTGGCTGCTATACACCTGACCATGCCAGTGACGACAGCCGACAGCCAAAAATCTGCAGCCTATCTACGGCTCAGCGCACGCACGAGAATCGCGCGAATTTCGCGAGCGCGCTCGGGCGTGATCGGACCGAGGATGCCGCGGTGCTCCGGCGCAAGGTGCACCAGCGCGTCGCCGTTCTTCTGAAAGACGTAATGATCGAACACGATGCGCCAGGCATCCCGCTGCGCGGGCGGCAGATCGCGCAGCGCGAGTATCGCATGCAAGAGCGCGTCGAACGGCGAGTCGCCGTGCACGCGCGCAGGGTTCCACCAATAATTGACCAGCACGTTGAAACGCTCGAGCGACTCGACGTGATGCCACCAGAAATACGGGATGTAGAGCGCATCACCCGGACCGAGCTCTGCCACGAGCGCATGCTCGAGCGCCTGCTCGAAGCGCGGATAGCGCTCGAAGTCCGGCTCGTGCAAGGACACCATGCTCACTGGCGGCCCCGATAGAGTGAAGTCGAAGGGACCGACATAAAGATTCGGCAATTGCTCCGGCGGGAACAACGTGAAGCGACGGCGACCCGCCACCACGCAGGCAATGTTCTCGTTCAGATCGAAGTGCGTTTGCACGGTGATCGCATTGCCGATCCAGATGCGCGGCGGCACCGTTGCAGGCAACAGAGGCTGCATGTTCTCCTGCACGAAGCCCGGCAAGTGCTCTGGAATCGGCGCCGACTCCACATAGATGGCGGGTGCCTGCTCGTCATCGAGCGACTTCACGAGCGCATCGAGCGCAATGGCCAGCGGTGCGAGCCGCCGCTCGAAGTTCACACCGCGCATATCCTCGCGGTAGAAGAACCGGCCTTTGCAAGCGGCATCCGCGGCCAGCGTGCGAACGGGCCGTCCTGCATCGAAACGAAGCAAGTAATCACTCATTGCCGCCGGCGACTTGGTGCCCGCGGCCACGGCCGGCCAGTCGGCGACGAGCCCTCGCAAGACCGCGGGCCGATTGAGCGGCAGGATCTCCTGCTGAAAACGGTTGACGTCGACGTCTTCCCAGACGGGAACGGCAGCAGGCGCGGACATTGGTTCGCAGCTCAGCGCTTGGTGGCAGCCCGCGGACGATGATCTAGGTTCAAAGTCGCTTTCAGCGCCGCCGCGATGGCCAGTGTTGCTGGTGCCACCTCGTCCGACGCCGGCCAGAGAATACCGAACTCCATCTCGCGCGTCTTGTCTGCGAGCGCGATCGCGCGCAAGCCATGCGTCTCGCGGCCGCGCAGCACGATGGCAGGCAACAGCGTCGGAATGCCCGTCTCCGCGACACTCGACAGGACTGCATCGACGCTGTCGAGCTCGAAGGCGACTCGCGGATGCACCTTCGCGTGCAACAAGACCGCATCTGCCGCACGCCGCATGTCGAAGCTCTCCGGCAACATGACCAACCGCTGACCGTCGAGCTCTTGCAGCTTCAACCTGGAACGTTGCGCGAAAGGGCTCGCAGACGGAGCGATTAGGGAGAACGGCTGCGAGACAAGTCGCTCATAGTGAATATTGGGGGAATTGCCGGTCATGAGCCCGAACCCCAGATCGAGCCGACCGGCTTCCAGCTCGGTTTCCACTCCGCTGGAAGCGAGCTCCTGCACGCCGACGGTGACCCCGGGATGCTCTCGCGCCATAAATCCCAGCACCGGGGGCACCCACGCGATATGCAAAGCTGGAATGACACCAAGCTCGACACGCCCCGTCATCAGCCCGGCGATGGCGTTGACTGCGCCACATGCATCCTCGAGCTTGCGGAGCACGACTTCCGCGCCTTTACGAAAGGCCGCACCGGCTTCCGTCAAGAACACTCGCTTGCCAACTCGTCGAAACAGCGGTGTGCGGAGCGCTGCCTCCAGCTGCGTGATCTGCTGCGAGATGCTCGGCTGCGAGATCTTCAGCCGGTCGGCCGCACGAGTGAAATTCTCTGTCTCGGCGACCGCAAGAAAGTACCGTAGGTGTCGTATCTCGATATCGGACATGCGTGGGGCTGTGGCGATTGACGTTGAAGAGGGAGATTACACTGTTCTTGGGCTTGGGGCTTGGGGCTGGGGCCGGTGTATATAGCAACGCCCCCTTCCCTACTCCCATTCCCCATTCCCGTTCCCATTCCCCGCCGGTTGACCCATAAGCCACACCTTGCGCATCATTGCTCGCAGCTATCGATCCAGCCCGATCGCGCGCAGAGCGAACCTGCGCACCAACGAGGGAGCTCATCCGTTGCGGCTTGCCCTGCTTCAAAGCGGCCGAAGCACGAGCGCTTTCTGGCTCGGCTGTGCGCTGGTCACCATCGGTGTCGTGCTGCACCTGCCGATGTATTGGATAGCACGTCACCATGGCTTCGTGCTCGCAGGCATGCCCATGGACGCGAACATGCTCTGCGGCATGGCGCTCATCCTCATCGGCGCCGCCTGCGCCGCGTACGGCTTGTTGCCGAAACCACGATCCTTTCTGTCTCGCCAAGCACCACTCGCGTTGGCGCCGCCGGAGGATGCGCCGCTGTCTCGCGCGCATTGGGGTCTCGCCACGCTTCTTTCGATCGCGCTCATCATCGACATCATGAAGCCGGCTAGTCTCGGCTTCGTGACGCCGGGCATGCGCGCCGAGTACGGCGTCAGCGATGAGACGGTTGCCTGGCTCCCGTTCAGCGCGCTCGCAGGCACGGTGCTCAGATCGTTCTTGTGGGGATGGCTCGCCGATGTCTATGGACGGAGGGCCTCGATTCTCTTGTCGTCCGTGATGTTCACCGGCACATCCCTCTGCGGCGCGATGCCGGAGTTCGGGTGGAACGTGTTCATGTGTTTCATGATGGGCGCGGCGGCTGGCGGCATGTTGCCCGTTGCATATGCGCTCCTCGCGGAAACTATGCCGACGAAGCATCGCGGTTGGAGCCTGGTGCTCGTGGGGGGGCATCGGTGCCGTCGGCGGATACTTTGCCGCGAGCTGGTGCTCAGCCTTGCTGCAGCCGACCTTCGGTTGGCGGATCATGTGGTTCCTCAACCTGCCGACGGGACTCGCGCTCATTGCCTTGAGCCCGCTACTACCGGAGTCCGCGCGCTTCCTCGAACGGGTGGGGCGTCTGCACGAAGCGCACGCGATACTCGCACGGTTCGGAGTGCGGGTACGCAGTGCTCCCGCCGCTGCTACAGAACCTCCTGCTCGCATCGTCGCACAGACATTGAGGAGACAGCACCTGATCGGCTTGACCTCGGCGCTCACGCTCTCGGCGCTCACATGGGGGCTCGTCACGTTCGGCTTGCTGCTGTGGCTGCCCTCGGCGCTGGTGGCGACAGGTCGCAGCGTCGGCGCCTCGAGCGCATTGATCGCGCAATCGACGTTGTTCGCTGCGCCGACGATCCTCGTGTGCACGCTCTTGTACAGCCGCTGGAGCACCAAGCGCTCGCTCGTATTGATGAGCGTCCTAACGATCGTGGGACTGTTTGCATTGGGAGCTCAAGAAGCCGGACCTGACAGCCTGTCCGCGCCGCTCGTCCCGCTCACCTTGATCGTCGTCGGCTCGTCCGGGCTCATCGCGATCTTGCTGCCATACACCGCGGAGAACTTCCCGCTCAGAATCCGCGGCCGTACCACAGGTTGGATCGCCGATTGCAGCAAGCTCGGCGGTCTGCTCGCCCAAGGCCTGAGCGTGATCGGCGCAGTGCCCAGACTCGCAACCGCGATCGTGATGATCGGCATCCTTGCAATCCTCTCCACATTGCTCGTGATCCTCTATGGCCACGAGACGCGCGATCGCGACCTGCGCGAGCTCGAAGCATCGGCTGTCGCAGGGAACGAAAAATAGGGGACAGGGAAGAAGGCGGCACGACCGCCCGTGCGTCGCTACGGCTTAGGACCCCAAAAGCCTAATCGATGTTTTCCAATGCCTTGCGTAGGATTCGCTGCGCGGCGCGCGGATCGAATCCGAGCTGTACCGCACGCGTCATTTCGCGACGTGCGCCTGCTTCGTCGCGGCGTTTCGCTGCCACCAACGCCATATTGACATACGGCACGGGATAGAACGGATCGCGTTGCAGCGCTGCGCGCAGCCACTGCACTGCCTGGTCGAGCTCTCCTGCATTGATGAGCATTTGCCCGATGTTGTTGCGCATGATGGCCACACCGTCGAAGCTGTAAATGTTCGGGTAGAGCACGACCGCGAGGCGGTGCCAGCGTGCACGCTGCAGTTTCTTCTCGAGCTTCTCGTAGCGTGCCTGCGCCTTGGCCCATTCGCCTCGCTTCGCGGCGCGCCGCGCGAAGAAGAGATCCCGGCCCCATATGCTCACGATCAGCACGTAGAGCGCCAGCATTCCCAACAGCGCCAGAGAGGCCAATGGCGGCAGACGCGTCAGGAGCAGATAGACGACGACGAGAACCGTCATGATGATGAACAGATAACGCTGCGGTCGTTTCATGGCGGTGCAGATGTATCTTCCGGCACGCTGAGTGTGTCGAGCTCGCTCTTGGCCGCAGAGGCATACAGCGCCGCGGCAAGCTCGCGTGCCACCTGCGCTTCGAGATAGGGAATGCGTACCTGATCGGCCTGTGCAGCAGCGCCTGCTGTATCGACCCGAACGGCTGCCATACGGTGGCGTCGATCGAACGGCGAGCTCGTCACACAGACCACCTGCACGCGGTTTCTGGGCATGATCGCAAGCCTGCGTGTCAGCCAACCCCGTCGGAAGAACAGCGCATCCTCGTGCAACGCCCAGCGCGTGTAGCGCACGTACATCACGGCATGCCACCATGAGATGATCGCCGTGGCAACCAAGAGTGCGAGAGGCAGCCACGTGCGCAGCAGAGCTGCGAGCACAAGGAGCGAGACAGACCAGGCAGCGCAGATCTTGACGAAGATCCGACGTCGCGCGCCTGGCGCCAACGGTTGCCAAGCGAGGGGTCGCGCAACGTCGATGTCAGGCAAGGCTTGCGCGATGAGCGACCGCGCCTGCGCCGGCTCAGCAAGCGGCGCGAGCCAACGGATCTTAATGTTCGCCTCCTCTGAGCTCTGCCCAGTCGCCGCGCCTCCAGCAAGATCGACACGCACGGACACGCGTCTGAAGACACGATGCAGCAGCGTTTCCGTCGCATACGCCGCTTGAATCCGGCGTGCGCGTAGTGTGAGCGAGACACGGGTTGCAAGCCCGTAGCGCACGCGAAAGTCGTCTCCGGCTCGCGTCAGCCTGAAGCCGTGCAAAGTGACGAGCGTCAACAAGATGGAGAACACCCGCACGAGCAAGACCAGCGCCACGAGCAGCGCGAAGCCGAGCAGCGCCTGGGCGAGCGGAGCGAACGTCGTCAGCGTATCGACCGCCTGCGAGCTAATGCGAGCTTTGAGGAACGCGCCCCACAGCTCGAGCGCGCCGGTCTGCTGCAGCAAGCCGAAGAAGCCCGCGACGAGGATCATGCCTCGATTGTCGATCAACCCGAACTTGACGAGCTCTGAGGCAGGCAGTCGTAGCAAACATTTCTCCGATGGCGGTGGCGCCGCCGTGGTGTGCGTCTCCCCGCGATGGGCGAACACTTGCTGACGCAGCGTTTCGGCATCTCGCAGCCCGAGCACTTGAATCAACGCCTCGGGCTTACCGCCCGTCGAAGTCTCTACCCGCAGCTCGGCCACGCCGAGCAAGCGGTGCAGCGGTCCGCGCGCGGTATCGATGTTCTCGATGCGCGCGTAGTCGATCTGACGGACGTTGCGGAAGAAAATGCCGTCGCGGATGACGAGCCCCGTCGGGCCGAGCCCGTATCGATAGAAGAGCTGCCTCCAAGCGGCTGCCGCCACCAGCGGTATGAGCGCGGCCCAAAGCCACAGGTGCGTGCCCGATCGCGATCCGAAAAGCGCAGCCGCGATCAATGGCACGATGAGCTGGCGCACGAACGTCAGCACCCCGAACAACCACGACGTTGGGTGCAAACGCTGGGTCGGCTCGAACGACGCGTCAGGCACTGAGCGCCTCTCGTGCGAGCAGTCTGTCACGCAGTGCCAGCGCGTCTTCGTGCCGCAATCCTTCGAGCTCCACCTTCGTATAGCGGCTGCCAGCTGTGTAAAGCTTCAATGTCGCGATGCCGTAGCGGCGCTGCAGCGGACCTTGAGAGACATCCGAATGCTGGATGCGTGCGCGCGGGAGCGCGATCTGTCTGAGCCACCAGACCCCATCGTTGATGGTGAGCCCCATCGGATCGATGCGATAGGTGAGGCGGCGATAGCGGGCCACCGGCCAATACCAGCCGATCGCCAAGCCGACGACAGTCACGCCGACCATCACTGCGAGCGCTACCGGTAAGGCAAGAGGCACGAGCGGGATCGCGCTCGCACCGGCGATAGCGAGCGTGGTCAACCACACCTGCACGCGCCACGTGACGATCGCCGCTGGATCGACCTGTCGATCGCACATCGATTGAAACTCTCCGAGGCACGCTTCGTTGAACATTGTAGCGCCGCAGTGATCCTGCGCCCGCAACGTTTGCGGACTTGACGGACAGCGCGGCCCCGCCGCGGCTGTCGCGGTTGTCGACAAAAGGCGAATAGCGCGAGCGTTCCGACTTGGGGAACAATGCCGGCATGGCAGTCCTCGCTCCAACGTCCTCTGCGGAGCGCATCCACGTGCTCGATATCACCCGAGGGATCGCGGTGCTTGGGATCTTGCTGCTGAACATCACCGCGTTCGGCCTGCCGTTCGCTTACGAGGATCCCACGAACTGGGGCGGCCATGAAGGCAAGGACTTGGTCGTCTGGCGCCTTGCCTCGCTGTTCTTCGAAGGCAGCATGCGCGGCTTGTTCACGCTGCTGTTCGGTGCAGGCGTCGTGCTGTTCTTGCAACGGCATCGAAGCCGCGATCCGAACGGTCCCACGGCGTTGCTCTATTACCGCCGCACGGTGTGCCTCATCCTGTTCGGCCTGATCGATAGCTATCTCTTCCTCTGGGATGGCGACATCCTCGTTTACTATGGAGTGGTCGGCCTGATCCTGTACTTCTTCAGCAAGCTTTCACCCCGCGCCCTGATGCTCAGTGCGGCGCTTGTCGTGGCTGTGCAGACCGGAGTGACCGTCGTCGAGTACGAACGCTACTGCCAGATACGCGAAGCCGCCGCAGCCGTGCAGCAAATGCAGCGCGATGCTGCTGCGCGCACATGGGGCGAGCACATCACGCTGACAGAGCATTCGAGCATCGAGCACGAGCTCAAACCCTCCCGCTCGCAGCTCCAATATACGGTCGATACCGTGCGCGAGAGCTATGCAAGCGCCTTGCGTCACGTCGCGCAGCGAGTTTCCTTCACTCAGACCTCATTCTTCGTGCGTCACGGATTCGCGGATGTCTTCAGCTTCATGCTGCTCGGCATGGCGCTCATCAAGATGGGTGTGCTGACGGGAGCTGCGCCGCGCCGCGTGTATGCGTGGATGGCGTTTGCCGGTTACACGCTGGGCCTGACGGTCAATGCATTCGAAACGGTGAGCTACGAGCGCTCAGGCTTCAGCGTCGACATGCTCATGCGCTCGTACTTGACCTACGACCTGGGTCGGCTACCGATGACGCTTGGTCACCTCGGCACCATCATGCTGATTCATCGCTACGGTCTGTTCACTCGAGCCCAACAAGTACTGGCCGCCGTCGGCCGCATGGCGCTTACGAACTATCTGGCACAAAGTGTGATCTGCATGTTTCTGTTCACCGGTGCCGGACTAGCGCTGTACGGACAGCTCGATCGGCACGAGCTGTACTACGTCGTGTTGGCCATCTGGCTCGCACAGCTGCTGTGGAGCCCGTTATGGCTCGGCCGCGTCCGATTTGGCCCTGCAGAGTGGCTGTGGAGGAAGATGACGTATCTTAGGCTGTAGGGCTGTGGCGCGGGCAGCTACTCTTCCTATTTCCTATCCCCTGTTCCCCATCCCTATCCGCCGCACCGCATTCATGTCGTCGGCCTCGCTGGGGGTCTTGTCGAGCCGGTAGCGTTTGACGCGCGCAAGTCGCAATGCGAGACCGCCTTTGTAGCGGGAGCTCACTTGCAACTCACTGAAAGCGATCTCCACGACGAGCCGCGGCTTCACGTACACCGTGTGGCGATCGCGATGCGTCTCCAGCTGCAAGAGCGCCTGTGTCTGCCATATAAGCTTCTCGTCCGTCAAGCCTTTGAATGTCTTGCCGAGCATCACGTACTCGCCGGTCGCAGGCTCGTATGCGCCGAGATGCAAGTTCGAGAGCTTGCCGGCACGCCGGCCGTGACCCCACTCTGCCGCCAGCACGACCAGATCGAGTGTGTGCGTGCGTTTGATCTTGAGCCAGCTTGCGCCGCGATTGCCCGCTTCATAGGGCGCATCGAGTGACTTCGCCATGAGCCCCTCATGGCCAGCATCGATCGCCGCATCGTAGAACGACTGCGCTTCCGCGTGCGACGCAGTGACAAGCCGCGGCATGCGCAGCGACTCGGGCACGACTTGCGCGAGCGCTTCGAGGCGCTCGCGCAGTGGGCGATCGGTGATGCTGTGGCCGTCGACGAACAGACAATCGAAGAAATACGCACGGATGGGCAGCTCAGTCTGCAGCGCTGCCACATCGAGCTTGCGTCCGAATCGTCGCATCGTCGTTTGGAAAGGATGCGGACGACCCGTGGCGGTCACTGCAACCGCCTCGCCATCGAGCACCAAGGAACGCGCAGGAAGCCGTGTTACCGCGGCGGCGATCTCCGCAACGGCAGCGGTCACGTCGTTGGCGTTGCGCGTAAAGATCCGCACGACGTCCTCTGCCTTGTGGACCTGAATGCGCGCGCCATCCACCTTCCATTCGAGCCCGACTTCGTTGTTGCCGAGCTGCTCGAATGCATCGGCGACATCGGCCGCCGTCTGTGCCAGCATCGGTGCGACAGGCGAAAGAAGAGTGAGCTCAAAGCGCGCGAGCCCTTCTGCACCCTCGAGCAACGCGGCATGCGCGACTGCGCCCAGGCGCTGTGCATACATGGCGGCGCGCCGTACCAGCGCCACCGGTACCTGCGCTGCGTTCGCGATCGCCTCGATCATCACTCCGCCCAGCGCGCCCTGTCTCAGTTCGCCGAGCAAGAGCCGCAAGATGAAATCGCGCTCGCCCGGGGTCGCAAGGGCCGTGAGATCGCGCAGGCGTTGGATCCGTCGTTGTGTCGAGCCCGGTCCGCGAATGGAGGCCAGCTCATCCAACGCCGCATCGAGATCTCCAAGTGTCAGTGTGGGACGCTCTGCGGGCGACACATCCACTGCTGCACGCAAGGCGGAATACTGCAGGCCGATCCTGCCTTGCCGCGTCTCGCCGGACAGATACAGCACTCCGATCTCGATCTCCGCTGGCTCGAACGCGCGCAGTGCTTGCGCGAGCTCTCGCACCTTCGCCGTGCGCAACGACGTGCCAGCTACGCGAGCAGAAACTTCGGCAAGGGTGGCGACGAGCGTCGGCATCAGGCATTGGGCGGTAGGCTGTAGTAGTGATGCACTAGCGCTCGTCTTCCTTCTCTATTCCCTATCCCATTTCCTGGTAGTCACGCCGCTCCGCGCGCGCGAGCGCGCTACGCATCACGTCGATCGCACAGACGATGTGATAGAAGGAGCTCGCGGGAGCAGGCTCGTCGATGAAGGTCCCTTCTATCGTCATCTTGTCGTACCACAGACCCGGAACAGGTGTGCTCAAGTACTTGAGCAACGTTTCGGCTGCCTCTGCCGCTGCGCGCCAGTAACGCGCATCGTTCGTCATCTCTGCCATCGCGCAGACTGCCTTGAGCCGTTCGGTTTGCGGCCACAAGCGTGCCTGCGGGTCGCTTACGGCCGTGTCGGTCAGAATCTTGTTGATGACGACACCGCGCGTGCGATCGACCCCGTGCTGTTCAGCGAGCGCGATCAAGCGCTGCGCGCTTTCCGCTGCTCTTGTCGCCGACCGTGCGTTCGGGCACAGCGCAGACCAGCGCAGGAACAGCCACGCCCATTCGTATTGATGGCCCGGCTCGACGACGCGACCCTCGATGCCGGGTGCGGCACGCCACTCACGGTCGAAGAATTCGAGCACGAAACCGCTGGCTGGATCGATGAAACAAGTCAGCGCGAGTTCGACGATTTCCTCCGCCAACGTCGACCACACCGGCTCGTCATCGAGCGACATCCACTGAAGACTTGCTTCCAGCAGATGCATGTGTGAGTTGGATATGAGCGGCAGGATGCGAGGCTCACTCTCTTCGAAACCTGCCACATGATGAGCGAGCCGGGTACGCAGCACATCGTGCAGCTCGCGCGCGAGCTGGCGATGAGACTCGTCCGATAGCGCCGCGTAGGCACTTGCGAGAGCCAGCAACGCGAAGGCCTGGTCGTAGAGCACTGCGCGCTCGGATACGACAGTGCCATCCGGATTGACCAGCCCGCGGAAGAGTCGATCCGGGCGCCGATAGTGTTTCAAGAAATAGTCGAGTCCGTGTGCGACAGCGCGTCGAGCGGGACCTGACCAGCCGAGCGTCTCGGCCAGGCTATAGCAGTACACTTGACGCGGATTCACCCGTGCACGTCGCGGCTCGAGCAAGCCTTGCCCGTCGGTGCCGAGGCGCTCATGAAAGCCGCCACGCTCGAGATCCGCGCCGTGCTGCCACCAGCGATCGTAGGCATGATCGAGTAACCATGCTTTGAGTTTCTTGTGCGCCTGGGCTGCGGCCTGAAACGAGCTTGGGTCGGAAACGGAGCTGTGCACGGTCGAGCTTTCGGTAACGGAATTTCAGCAACGCGCGGTCGTCCCTCGAGACCGAAGCTTAACGCATGCCTGCGTCTTGCGCGCGGACGGCAAGCACATATCCACGGGCGGCTCAATCGTCCCACAGCCGTGCCGCGCCGCGGACTCCCGAGGAGTCGCCCCATTTTGCCGGCACGATTCGCGCTTCCCAGGTGTCGGAGAACACATACGTGCGAATCTGCTCGGGCAGACGCTCATAAAGCTCTGCAACATTTGACAACCCCCCGCCCAGCACGATCGTGTCCGGATCGACGACGTTACAAATGATGGCAAGGCCGCGGGCGAGCCTGTGCACATAGCGATCGAGCGCCGCGCGCGCCTGCGGCTCGCCCGCGCGTGCATCGCGCACGATCGTCTCACCATCGAGCGTTCGACCTGTCGCACGCGCGTAATCGCGCTGCAAGCCCGTGCCGGAGATCCATGTCTCGAGACACCCGCGTTGACCGCACCAGCAAGGAGCCGTTTCGAGCTCCTCATGCGTTGGCCATGGCAGGGGAATGTGCCCCCATTCTCCGGCAATGCCGTTGGCGCCCTCCACGAGTCGGCCGTTGACGACAAGTCCGCCACCGCAGCCGGTACCGAGGATCACCGCAAAGGCAACCGTTGCTCCAGCGGCCGCACCGTCCACCACTTCCGAAAGTGCCAAGCAATTCGCATCGTTGGCGAGCCTGACCTCTCGGCCGAGCGCGACGCTCAAGTCGTTGCGGAAGTCGCGGCCGTTCAAGTACACCGAGTTCGCGTTCCGCATCGTTCCGGATCGCGGCGAGACCGAGCCCGGTGTGCCCACTCCAATCGTGCCCCGTGCGCCTACTTGTCGCTCAACGGCCGCAACCAGGTCGCACACGGTGCGCACGGCCGCGTCGTAGTTGCCGGGATTCGGCGCACGGATACGCGCGAGAAATTGGCCCTGGCGATCGAGGGCAGCCGCTTCAATCTTGGTGCCCCCGAAATCGACGCCGATTCGGATGGGAGACATGTCAGCGCGCCCTTCTGAGCCGGCGCGCATCTCGCGAATTTCGACGGAGCTCATGTCTGCTGATGTGCCAATTGCTGACCAAGCCGAGGCTCGTGGTACGCCGTCACCCGGCCCCAGCCCCGACTCTAAATTAAGAATAGGGAGAAACATGGCATCAAGGCATATTGCCGTAGACTCGCTCAGTGACTCGAAGGCTCCTTCCGCGACGACACGATGATGCGACTCCGTAAGCTCGCCCCAGTCTTCGGTCTCATCGTTCTCGCGATCATCGGGGCAGTGCTATGGGAGCGACTGCGCGCGATCCAGCTCAGCGAGATCGTGGCACAGATTCGTTCGCTTCCGCGCACTTCCGTGCTGGGCGCGCTTGCGTGCTCGATCTGCGCCTATCTCTTGGCGGGGCTCTACGAAGGAATCGCACTCGAACGCATCAGCGGTCAACGACGCCGCTGGTATGCGTTGCGCACGACCTTGATCGCCAACCCGATCGGACGCAGTGTCGGTGCCGCGCTCCTGAGCGGAGGCGCACTGCGTTATCGGTTGTACGCCGCGATCGGATTGAGCGCCAAGCAAGTCGGCGCGCTCATCGTCTTGATGTCGATGCCGTACGTTCTTGGCGTCGGCTGGTTGATCGACCTCTCGCTCCTTTTCAATGCCGAGCAAGCGAGCAATGCGCTGCGTCTCGGCACGACGACCATCATGGTGCTCGCGGTGCTCGGCTTGCTGAAGGATGTTGGCTGGCTGGTGTTCGTGAAGCTGCGCCGGCAACCGATCACGATCGCGGGGCAGCAGATCCGCATCCCTTCCTTGCGACATACATTCCTGCAAGTCGGGCTCGGCGTGGCACAGATCCTGTGTAACACGGGGATCTTGTATCTGGTGATGCCGCCCGAGCTCGACATGAGCTGGCCCGCCTTCATTGCCATCTATTGCATCGCGTTCGTTGCAGGACAGATCAGCAACGTGCCCGCTGGGCTCGGCGTACTGGAAGCCGCGCTCATGTTGATGTTGCCTCATGTGCCGCCGGCGAAGCTGCTCGGCGCGGTGGTGGTGTATCGCGCGTTGTTCGAAGTCTTACCGCTGCTGGTGGCCATCGCACTTTGGGGTGGCTACGAAGCGGCACGTTTGCAGGCGCGCATCGTGACGCGCGACAGCTCGACCACGAGCGCTTCAACGCAGCGCAACCGCCGGCTTGAGTGAATCGATCCGACTCCAGAAGGCACGCGGAATGAGCACACGCTGCACTGGAGCCTGCCAGCCGAGACGCGCTGCCCACGCATAGCCTGCAACGAGCGGCAGGACCCATGCCGGTCTTGGCTTCAGCCCCAAGAGCTCGCGCACGCGTTGCGGAACGAGCACAGCCTGAAGCTCCAGTAACAGCCGATAGCGCCAGGGACCGAGCTGGTGCCGATAACGATCGTACAGGCGCTTGGTGTACTCGCTGTAGACAAGGTCGCGTGCAAGATGCGCGGCGCGCTCGATTCGCCACTGCGCCGCCGCTCGCGGCAAGTCCGCGATGCCGAGCCCCTGTCCCACGCGCACAAACCCCGCATAGAGCTCCAGCTCTTGCCGGTCGTGCATCCGCCCGTACATGAGCTCGTACGCCCGCTGCGAGTAATCGACGAGCATGTAGAGCACGTCGCGGTAGGCCCAGTCGGGGATGCGCTCGCCGCGCGCCTGCTCGACAGCCTCGTGAACGGCGCGAATTCGCACCAGCGTCTCTTGTGCATCGGGCTCGTTCGCGAAAACGATCCGCTGCGCATAACGGACCGTCGAGAACAATCGTCCGAGCGGATCTTGCGGTAGTCGATTGGTGAAGAACAACCAGTCGACCGCCTTATTGAGGGCGAACTCCGCCGCGCTGCCCGCAAAGATCAGCAGGACGAGGGCGGGATCGCCCCAGATTCGGCGCACGGTCGAGTGCGGCTCGATGAACGGTTTCATAACAATAAAACGGGGCAACTCCCATCGCGGTTGCGCTCCGGCGCGCGCCGCGACGCCAGCCGCAGACGCGGGCACGCGACCTTCGGTATTCTGTTGCGCCTGCGCGGGCGACCGCCCAGCGCATGACGGCAAGTTCCATGTCGATCCGGAGCCAGAATGCTCATGACTCAGGCCTGTTCCTTCAGAGTCTTCTTGCCCTGCATGGTTCTATTGGGTGTCTTGTCGGGTTGCACCCGAGCATCGGAGCCCGAGCCGCAGACAGCCGCCACCGAGACACCGCTCGGCAGCGTTCAGACCGGGGAATATCCAAACTTGTTTGCCGAGGCGGGCTACGATGAGGCTGAGATCGATGCGAAAGTAGAAGCGGCATTCAAGCAGCTCTTTGAGGGGGATCCCGAGAACGAAGCCCTCTACTATCCCGCGGGAACGAACGAGAACGGTCCGCTCGCGTACATCTATGACGTCAACAATGAGGACGTGCGCTCCGAAGGCATGTCGTACGGCATGATGATTGCCGTGCAGATGAACGATCGGGAGAAGTTCGACGCGATCTGGAATTGGGCGAAGACGTACATGTATCAATCGCGGCCGGAACATCCAGCGCGAGGGTTCTTCGCCTGGTCGGTCAAACCGAACGGTCAAGCGATCGACGAGATGCCAGCACCGGACGGCGAAGAATACTTCGTGATGGCGCTGTACTTCGCCGCCGCGCGTTGGGGCACTGGCGAAGGCATCTACAACTACAAGGCAGAAGCCGACCGCCTGCTCACCGACATGGTCCATCGCGAGCCGATCACCGGCCTCACCAAGCGTGGCGCCATGACCGCGGAAAGCCTGTTCGATAGACAAAGAAGAATGGTGCGCTTCACGCCGGATGTCGTGAACAAGGACCGTACCGATCCGTCCTACCACTTGCCCGCTTTCTACGAGCTATGGGCCCGCGTCGGCCCGATAGCGGATCGAACGTTCTGGGCGGAAGCCGCACAAGTGAGCCGCGACTACCTGTACAAGGCAGCCCATCCGCGCACAGCGCTGACGCCCGATTACAGCCACTTCGACGGCACCCCGTGGGCGGCTCCCTGGCGCCGCGAATCGGTCGATTTCCGCCACGACGCATGGCGCTCAGCAATGAACTGGTCCGTGGATTGGTCCTGGTGGCGCAAAGATCCTCGCCAAGTCGACCTCAGCACTCGCCTACAAGCATTTTTCGCTTCGCAGGGGCTCGACGACTACGCGAGCTTGTATACCCTCGACGGACAGCCTTTGGGCGGCGGGCACGCGCCTGGCCTCGTCGCGATGAATGCGACGGCAAGCCTCGCATCCGACCATCCGCTCAGACTCGAATTCGTCAAAGCCTTGTGGGAGCAACCGATTCCCACCGGCCGCTACCGCTACTACGACGGCATGCTGTACATGCTGGGCCTGCTACATTGCAGCGGAAAGTTTCGTGCATGGATGTAGCAGCCAGGGGCTCGGGGCTGTGGCAAGGGATGCCGTGGCGTAGGAACGCGCCCCATGAGGGACGCACGTCCCGAGCCCCCGGCCTCCAGCCGAGCGATCAGAACACGGTCACCGTTTCCTCCGCCCAAGCCTTGCCGTTTCCCGCTTCGGAAACTGGGATGCAACTGCGATAGCGTCCCGGCACAGCGACGTACTGAAGCACTTGTGTCGCGCCCACCTCAGACGTGAAGAATCCGAGCATGGCGAGCTCCTTCGTCATGAGGATGAACGGGCGCCGGTTGCGCCGACCCGGGGACGTGTCTGCGCGCATTTCCAGCAACGCCGCGGTATGGGCTGCGCGCACGAGCGCTTCCTGCTGTGCCGAGTCGAGCTCCACGAACGGCTTGCCATGCACGTTCTTGGCGTGCGCAGCGAATGCTTCGAGGCCCGTCAGATAACGTTCCTGATCCTTCTTCGGGTAGGTATCCCGCAGCATGATGTCGATGAACGCGGGGACGCCGACATCCTTCGCGCCCGGCGTGTCGGTACGCGGAATCATGATGTCGACCACGTCCGACACCAGCGCCGCTTGAGCGTCGCTCAAGAACGTCGGCTTCCAGCCAGGCCCCGGATCCTTTGCCGAACAGCCCTGCAAGACACCGAGCATGGCCGGCGTGGAGATCGCGCCACCCATGAGATAGGCGACACGCTTCAGTAACTCTCGTCGATCCAATGTGGAGTGCGTGTTCATAGGTTACGTCGCTTGAGCTCTTCTACGGCATAGTTCGCCGCCCGCGCGGTGATCGCCATGTAGGTCAGCGAGGGATTCACGCAGGAAGCGGATGTCATGCACGAGCCGTCCGTCACAAAGACGTTCTTGCAAGCGTGCACTTGATTCCACTTGTTGAGCACGGAGGTCTTCGGATCGTGTCCCATACGGGCCGTGCCCATCTCGTGAATACCGAGGCCGACACCGATCTCGTCATCGTAGGTGCGCACATTCTTGAAGCCGGCGGCCTCGAGCATCTCAGCCGCATCGTTCGCCATGTCCCTGCGCATCTTGCGTTCGTTGTCCTTGAGCTCGGCATCGAAAACGAGCAAGGGCAAACCCCACTTGTCTCGGCGAGTGCGATCGAGCGTGACGCGATTCTCATGGTACGGCAACATCTCGCCGAAACCGCCGAGGCTGATGTGCCACGGTCCAGCTTCGGCTGCGCGTGCCTTGAGATCGGCGCCGAGCGCTTCTTGCTCGAGCAACGCGGTCCACCCGAGCCGCACTGCACCGCCTTGGTAGCCGAACCCGCGCAGGTAATCGCGACGGTCGTCACCAATGTTCCGGTAACGCGCAATGTAGATACCGTTCGGCCGGCGTCCGAAGTAGTACTTGTCCTCGAAGCCTTCGACGTCCGCGCTGGCACCGACCGACAGATGATGGTCCATGATGTTGCAGCCAAGCTCGCCGCTGTCGTTGCCGAACCCGTTGGGAAAGCGATTCGACACCGAGTTGAGCATGATGAACGTCGAGCCGAAAGTCGACGCGCACAGGAAAATGACCCTGGCAAAAAACTCGTGATGCTGGTGGGTTTCGGCATCGATGACCCGCACGCCCGTAGCACGATTCTTCTTTTCGTCGTAGATCAGCTCGTAGACGATCGAGTTCGGTCGCAACGTGAGATTGCCGGTCTTTTCCGCGGCGGGCAGCGTGCTCGAATTACTGCTGAAATAGGCACCGTACGGGCAACCGCGCATGCAGCGGTTGCGGTATTGGCAGACGCCGCGGTGCGGACTGTGCTCGAGAGGCGCCGTAAGATTCGCGACACGCCCAATGGTGAGCGTGCGATTGAACTTCTCCTTCAGCACTTGCCTGAGGTGCACTTCGACGCAGTTGAGCTCCATCGGCGGCAGGAACTTGCCGTCCGGCAGCTGCGGCAAGCCTTCTGCCTGCCCGCTCACTCCGATGAAGGATTCGACATAGTCGTACCAGGGCGCCAGGTCCTCATAGCGAATGGGCCAGTCGATCCCAATGCCCTCTTTCGCATTGGCCTCGAAATCCATCGGACTCCAGCGATAGCTCTGCCGGCCCCACATCAATGAGCGTCCGCCAACGTGATAGCCGCGCATCCAGTCGAAACGCTTGATTTCTATGTATGGATGATCGATGTCGTCGACGAACCAATGCTTGGTTGTCTGCGTGATCGTATAGCCCGTTCGCGCTTGGACGCCCTGCCGCTCGAGATCCCGCTGAGTAGGACGACCGCCGTATTCCAGCTCCCAGGGATCCAAGGTCGCGGTCGGGTACTCTCCGTGCTTCACCATCCGACCACGTTCCAGCACCAGTGTCTTCAGCCCCTTCTCCGTGAGCTCCTTCGCTGCCCAGCCACCGCTCACACCGGAGCCGACAACGATTGCATCGTAGGTATGGTTATCCATTGCACCCCCTGATGTTTTTGACCCGCGAATGTACCCTGAAAAGACGCGGAAGTGGTATCTATGAGGGGCACTGACGTCGCACTCTCGCCAGAAATGCGACTCGCTCACGGTGGCGACGTGAGTAGACGGAGCAACGAACGATCGTAACGGGGGTGGGGCTTGGGGCTCGGGCTTACGACATGCCGAGGGAATAGGATGCTTCGGCCGCCGTGGTATAGCGCGGCCGCCCGCGGGGCTACTGCGCCGCCGGCGACTTCACGATCAACACATCACACGGCAACTTGTCTAGCACGCGTTCAGCCGTGCTGCCGATGAAAATGCGCTCGAGGCCGGTGCGCGCAATGGCACCCATGACGACCAGATCGGCATCGAGCTCCGCTGCGCAGTCGGGTATCACGTCGGCCGCAACACCGAGCTCGAGATGGACTCGGGCACGGTCGATGCCATAGCGATCCGTCAGCTCATGCAGCTCCTTGCGCTTTTCGTGCTCTTCGTATTCGACGGTTTGCGGGGTAAGCGTATGCGCTATCGGCGCAGCCAGGTTTGCCGCCGCCGCTGCAATCGTCAGCGGGATGTAGGCATGCACGGCGTGCAGAGTGCCGTTGAGACCCTCGGCAAGCGTCCTGCCCCACTGCAGGATGCGGTGGTCGAGCTCAGCAGGTTTGTCGTTGAGATGTCCAGGATCGACGGCGCCGATGATCGTCGGCGTCGCGCTCCATGGCTTTCCTTTGGTGAACAGCAGCGGCCGCGGGCAATGGCGGATCAGATGCCAATCCGTGCTGGAAAAGAGCGTACGGCTCAATGTCGAGTGATGCTGCGCGTCTTTGATGATGAGATCGGCACTGGTATGAAGAGTGCGCTCGAGCAGACCGTCTGCCAATCGCTCGGCAAATCCAACCTCGGCACGCACAGCGAGGCCGCGCTGCCGCATCGGCTCTGCCAACCCCTCCAAGAGCGGCATCAGATCCAGATCGATGGGCTGCGACGGATCCGCAGCACGCACTGCCAGCAAGCGCGTGGCGCGAGCCGCTTTGGTGTCGCAGATGTACAGCTCGATGCGTGCGCCGAATCTCTCGGCGAGCAGCTCCGCCTTGGCGAGCGAGGCATGATCTGGCGCGTTTGGATCGATGATCACGAGGATCTCTTGCAAGGACTGCATCTTTGGCCTCCAGAAATCTGCCCCTCGCCCTGTCCCTCGACTAATCCCCGACGAAGCCGTCATCGCGCATGCGGGCGCGATCCCGGGTCGGTCCGCGCATGCGCGATAAATAGTCGGCCAGTCCTCTCATCTCGTCGCTGTCGAGGCTGTCCAAGAAAAGCATGAGCTCGGGCTCGGCGTTCCAACGGTGCCCGGACGCAAGCTGGCGTATTTGATGAAGCAAGTAAGGATAGTGCTGATTACGCAGCGACGGAATGAATCCCTCGTCGTCGCCGCGTGCATCCTCGCCGTGACACGAGGCACACCATTGCACATACGACGCCTCGCCGAGCGATACCCACTCGCCGCTGCCGGTTTGAGGCGCTACGGTGGGCTGCAACCCATTGAGGTATGCGGTGATGTCGGACCATTCCTGCGGATCGTCCACCTCGCGCTGCACGAGCGTGCGATGCATGTCGACGGACTGGCGCTGCAGCTCTGCGAAATCGGCCAGCTGCTTGATCAGGTAAGCGCGTCGCTGCCCAGCTAGCGCCGGCACGAGCCTGCTTGCATCCCCCGAGGCGTCCTTCCCATGGCAGGCAGCGCAGTGAGCGCGATAGAGCTTCGCGCCGCGGCGGACGTTCGGATCGAGCTCCAGCGTCGCTCGGATCAGCTCGTCGACACGCTCCGGCGGCGATGCGCTCGTGCGCGTCGCAACGCCGCTCATCCCGAGCGCGACCACACAACAGAAGATCACCGCCCACCCACTTCGCGTGCGGCGCGCGGCGTGCGGCGAGAAACTGGTGGCTGGATACGGGTGCAAAGGAGTGCCTCGACGACCTCTATCCGTAACCTTTAGGGCCTCTTCCGCGGCACGTAGCCCGTCACTCGTCGCTCCTCCCACGAACCGAGTCCTCGCTCCACCCTAGCTTGCTTGCGACCGCGCCAGCTGTTCGACACTGCCGCCGTGCTCACGACGGGAAGCGTTGGCAAGTTCTTCGATCGTTTGCACGAGCGCATCCGTGTCGACCGGTTTGCCCAGGAACACACACGCCGGCACGGCGCTGCGCATGGATCGCAGCACGGACGGTAAGTCTCCGCTCAAGATGATGCCGGGCACCGTGTAGCCAAAGCGCTGCCGCAGCTCGATGAGCATGTCGAGACCCGTGCGCTTCTCGTCCAGATGGTGGTCGGCGATCACGACGTCACCCGGCCGCAGCTTCGCGAAGAATGGCTCGGCCTCGGCCACCGAGCCCGCGCTCTGCACCTCGTACCCTTCGAGCTTCAAGAACAGCTCGGTCGCCGCGCGCACCGACTCGTTGTCTTCGACCAGGATCAAGCGCGTCGTGGCGTTGTTGGTCACCCGCACGTGCTCTTCGTCCTCTGCCTGAGGCGGCGCTGTTGCCGAAAGAACGCTCTTCGGAGGGATGACGACACGCACTTGGGTGCCCTGGCCGACCTGCGAGCTGACGTTCACCGAGATACCTAAGATGCGTGCAACCTCCCGGACGATCGCCAGCCCGAGCCCAACGCCGACCCGTTTCGCGCCGTGGGTGTCCACCTGGTAGTACTCGTCGAAGATCCGCTCCAGCTTGTCGGCGGGGATACCAATACCCGTGTCGGTCACCGAGACGATGACGCCATCTGCATCCGACACGCACGCAACATTGACGGTGCCGCGATCCGTGTACTTGAGGGCGTTGCCGATCAGGTTCTGCAGGAGCTGATAAAAGAGCGTCCGGTCGGTGCAGATGACCGCGGGCGCAGGGTCGAACTCCAGCACTAGCCCGCGCGCCCGTGCGGCGGCTGAGAACTCGGCCTCGAGCTCTTCGAACAGCTCCATGATGGAGACGGGCACTGGTTTCGGCTCGATGGCGCCGGACTCGAGGCGACTAATGTCGAGCAGGGCGTTCAGCAGACGCGTCATCGTATCGATCGCGTGCTGCTGCTGGGACAGGAGCCCCCGCATCTCGTCCGTCTTGACGATCTTGAACATCGCCGCGTTCAGCAGACGAATCGTCTGCAGCGGCTGACGCAAGTCATGGCTCGCCGTCGCGAGAAAGCGGCTCTTGGCGCGATTGGCCCGATCGGCCTCCTCACGCGCAGCGATGAGGGCTTCGTTGATCCGCTGTCGCTCTGTGATATCGCGGATCGCCGCCGCGACGTACAGCTTGCCGTTGATGTGGAACGGGGCAAGCCGAATCCCGGCGGAAAACTCGCTACCGTCGGCACGCCGCGCTGCCAGCGCCGCCACGCGCGCGCCCATCGCACGTTTCGAAGGCTTCACCAAGAAGTTCGCCACATGCTCGGCGTGCCGCGTGCGCAGCCGCTCCGGCACGAGCACCTCCATGTTGCGGCCGATCAGCGTTGTCGGCTCATACCCGAAGAGCTCGTAGGTCGTCTCGTTCGCGAACCGAATGATGCCCTGATCGTCCACGACGATCAGGCCGTCCGGCGAGAAACGAAGCAGGTGTTCGGTGATCTGTCCGAGCTCGTCCATGGGAAGGTCGCTTGCGATCGATGCACGTGCAGCAGACGCAAGGCTACCACGCCACCCGGTGCGAGTAGACTGACGATCGTCGTCGATTGACATTTGACAGCCTGAGTAATCAAGGGTGCCGCGACCAGAGCGCGGTATTCCGCGCCGGCCGTCGACTTCTTCTTGATGTCTTACCAATGTTGTCCTTAGCTTACTCTTCCGCGTCCAGCGCACACTCCGTGCAGGTGCGCGCGAACGGTACGATGGCGTGGCGGGTCGCATCGATGGGATCGCCGCACACTTCGCAGCAGTCGTAGGTGCCGGCAGCAAGCCGCGCCAGCGCCGCATCGATCTGTTCGAGCTCCTCCCGGATCTCGGCGGCAAGCGCCTGGGGCGAGCCGTCTCTAGGCGCCGCCCGCTCGGGACGGAGCGCCACGACCAACCGGCCTGCGCCCGCGACAGTCCCGCAGAGGCGCCGTTCCTGCTCCAGCAGTTCCGCTCGAAGACTGGCCAGGCGCGTGCGGATTTGTGATTCGTGAGTCGGTACGAGCCGGGCCGCTGTGTTCATTGTTGTACCCCCTGACATAAGAGAGGCGGATGCACACAATCCTCCGACAGCGGTTACAAGTCTCTAAGGGGGTGGCGTAAGCTTATGCGGGGATGCCGCGAGTGTTCCCGCGGTAGGCTTCCGGCAGGCTTGGCGGTCCGTGGGAACCCCCTGCCTATTGCCGACAGGACCATCAGGGCGCCGAAACAGAAGCCGTGACTGAAGCAACCCGAACCGAGGCAGCCGTGCAGCCGCACCTGCTCATCGAACGGCTCATGACGATCGCACGCGTGTCTGCCCTCGAGGAGATGGCGAGCGGTATCGCGCACGAGCTCAATCAGCCGCTCGGTGCGATCGCTACGTTCTCGCAAGCGGGCGAGCGCATGCTGAGCCGACCGCAGCCAATGACGAGCGCAGCTCTTGAAGTGCTGCAACATATTAATCGCGAAGCCATGAATGCCGGGGAAGGCATTCGCCGCATTCGCCGACTGTTCAATCATACAGGTACGCACCGCCCTCCTTGCTCCATGCGCGACCTGGTAGAGGAGCTCAAGCCTGTCCTCGACTTGTTCGCGAAGCGTCACGAGGCAGCGCTCGTCGTGCACTGTGAGGAGAACCTACCCCTGGTCGCCGTGGATCGCTTGCGGATCCAGCATGTGTTGCTGACGCTGGTCCAGAATGCGTTCGAAGTCCCCAAGCTTCCGGACGCGCAGAACACCGTCACCATCAGGGTGACGAGCGATCGCTACAACGTGGAGACGTCTGTGACCGATCGCGGCATAGGTATCCCGGAGCAGCACCGGCCACAAATCTTTCGCCCGTTCTTTACGACCAAGAGCGAAGGGACCGGCTTGGGGCTCGCCTCGAGCCGTGCCATCATCGAAGCTCACGAGGGTACGATCGGGTTCGACGATGCCGAAGGCGGCGGCACTCGCTTCTGGTTCCGCCTGCCAGCCCTGACCGGAGGATGATGTAGAGTGAACGCATCGCACGCGCGAGAGCAAAAGACCAAGAAGACTTCGCAACCGGTCGTCTACATCGTCGATGACGACGATGGCATGCGACGCGCGCTGACGCTGTTGATCGGCACGATCGGGTATCAGGCCGTTGCGTTTGCGCGCCCGCGCGAGTTCCTGGAAAAGTATGACCCCGCTCAGCACGGCTGCCTCGTGCTCGACGTGCGCATGCCGGAGATGAGTGGTCTGGAAGTGCAGCAGCATCTGAATCGCAGCGGATCGATGCTTCCGGTGATCCTGATCACGGGCCATGGCGATGTGCCGATGGCCGTGCAGGCTATGAAGAACGGAGCCTTCGATTTCCTGCAGAAGCCCTTTCGCGATCAGGACCTGATCGATCGCATCAACGCAGCGCTGAAGCAGGACGCCGAGAATCGCGCTGCGCTCGAGAAGCATGCCGACATCAAGCGACGTTTCGAGTCGCTCACGCCACGCGAGCGCGAAGTGATGGCGCTCGTCGTGGACGGCAAGCCCAACAAGGTCATCGCCATCGATCTGGGTCTGAGCGAGCGCACGGTCGAAATCCACCGAGCCAACGTCATGGAAAAGATGGGCGCGCGATCCGTCGCCCATCTGGTGAAGATGAACTTGATGTTGGCCGGGCAGATTTCGTGAGTCGCGCTTCGTAAGCTGACGGCTGCGCCGGCCAGAAGTCTTGAGGCAACATCTGGATCCACGCGACGGGTGCGACAATGTCGCCGCGGCGTGGGTAGGATGCGTGCGTTTGTCTGTCTCTCAAGCCCGTCGGCTCGTCATCTGTAGCCTCTAGTCCGCAGCCTCCGCCGGCCTCGGAACTTCCTCCACTCCATCTGGCTTTGCGTGCATGGAGAGTGTCGAGGAGCCGAGCCATGTCGTCCGAAGCCGTCGCCGATCCGACCCTTTCGCCCGAATACATCGCTCGCATGGACGCCTATTGGCGCGCCGCGAACTACCTGTCCGTCGGGCAGATTTATCTGCTCGATAACCCGCTCCTAACCGAACCGCCCAAGCTCGAGCACATCAAGCCGCGACTGCTGGGACATTGGGGCACGACCCCAGGCCTCAATTTCATCTACGTTCACCTCAACCGGATCATCAAGAAGTACGACCTCAACATGATCTACGTCGCGGGACCGGGACACGGCGGCCCCGCGCTGGTCGCCAACACGTACTTGGAAGGCACCTACAGCGAGTACTACCCGGACATTTCCGAGGATGCCGAAGGCATGCGCCGGCTCTTCAAGCAGTTCTCGTTCCCAGGCGGCGTGCCGAGTCACGTCGCGCCCGAGACGCCGGGCTCCATCAACGAAGGGGGCGAGCTGGGATACTCGCTCGCGCACGCCTATGGAGCGGTATTCGACAACCCTGATCTGATCGCCGCATGTGTGATCGGCGATGGTGAGGCCGAGACAGGGCCTCTGGCGGCGAGCTGGCATTCGAACAAATTCCTGAATCCCGTGCACGATGGTGCCGTGCTGCCGATCCTGCACTTGAACGGGTACAAGATCGCCGGGCCGACCGTCCTGGCGCGCATCCCACGCGAAGAGCTCACGCAATTGCTGAGCGGGTACGGCTACGAACCCTATTTCGTGGACACGCAATCGAGCAACGAGCAGACGCATCTCAGCATGGCGCGCACGCTCGACCGTATCGTCGAGCGCATTCGCGCGATTCAGCACGATGCGCGCACGAACGGTTTGCGTGAGCGCCCGCGCTGGCCGGCTCTGGTTCTGCAGACGCCGAAAGGCTGGACTGGACCGCGCGAGGTCGATGGCGTCATGGTCGAAGACAGCTGGCGTTCGCACCAAGTGCCGCTCGCGCAGCTCGCGGAGAATCCCGAGCATTTGCGAGCGCTCGAGGCGTGGATGAAAAGCTACGCTCCACACGAGCTGTTCACGCCGGAAGGCAAGCTCATGCCGCACTTGCGGGAGCTTGCGCCCACAGGAAAACGTCGCATGGGCGACAATCCGCATGCGAACGGCGGCATTCTGCTACGCGCTCTACGATTGCCGAATTTCCGCGACTACGCGGTCGAGGTGCCGAGGCCTGGCAGTCTCGATGCAGAGGCGACAAGGGTGCAAGGCCGCTACATCCGCGACGTGCTGAAGCTCAATGCCGAGCGGCGCAACTTTCGCGTCTTCAGCCCTGATGAGACGAGCTCCAACCGTTGGAGCCACGTCTTCGAGGTCACCGAACGCATGTCGGTAGCGGACATCAAGCCGCAGGACACCCATGTATCGCCAGACGGACGCGTGATGGAGGTCTTGAGCGAGCACTTGTGCGAAGGCTGGCTCGAAGGCTACTTGCTGACGGGGCGGCACGGCTTCTTCAACTGCTACGAAGCCTTCATCCACATCGTCGACTCGATGTTCAATCAGCATGCGAAGTGGCTGACCGCCTGTCGCCACATTCCCTGGCGTCGGCCCATTGCATCGCTCAACTATCTGCTCACCTCACATGTTTGGCGACAGGATCACAACGGCTTCAGCCACCAAGATCCAGGCTTCATCGATGTCGTGGTGAACAAGAAGCCCGACATCATTCGGGTCTATCTGCCGCCCGATGCGAATACACTGCTCTACGTGACCGACCAGTGCCTGCGCAGCCGCAATCTCATCAACGTCATCATTGCCGGCAAGCAGCCGCAACCACAATGGCTGACGATGGATGCGGCCATCAAGCATTGCAGGCAGGGCGTCGGTATCTGGTCCTGGGCAAGCAACGATCAGGACGGCGAGCCTGACGTCGTCCTCGCTTGCGCGGGCGACGTACCAACGATCGAGACCCTCGCTGCCGTCACGCTGCTACGCGAGTGGCTACCGCAGCTGAAGGTACGCGTCGTCAACGTCGTCGACCTCATGACGCTGCAACCTTCGTACTTTCATCCGCACGGCCTGTCCGATCGCGACTTCGATTCGATCTTCACGACCTCCAAGCCCGTCATCTTCGCGTTCCACGGTTATCCGTGGCTGATCCATCGGCTCACCTATCGACGACGCAACCATGACAACTTTCATGTGCGCGGCTACATGGAGGAAGGCACGACCACAACGCCGTTCGACATGACGGTGCGCAACAAGCTGAGTCGCTATCACCTGATCGAGGCCGTGATCGATTTCGTGCCAGGCTTGAGCGAGCGCGTCGCCCATCTCCGGCAGCGCTTACGCGACAAGCTGGTCGAGCACCACGAGTACATTCGCAAGCACGGCGACGATCTGCCGGAGATCAGAGAATGGCGCTGGGCTGGCTGATGTAGCAGAGCGCCTATCGGCAGCAACGCTCAAGCGTGCCCCTGCCGCAGGCGGACTTACCGCAGTCTTTATGCCGATAGGCTTTCCAGTCGTCGTTTTATCTCGTGCGCTCGATCGCACCAGTCACCTCGGCCCGTTCCACGAGCTCACCGACATGCTCGCGTTTGATGCCGGCGGCATTCGCCTCGTCGGTATCGAGATGCATCTCGAGCGTAAAGCTCGGATCGACCCGCACGATGACATCACCGAACGTCAGATCGCGGCCCTCGCTGTCGATGCGCACTTCGACGATGTCGTTGTCGCGCACGCCGAAGCGGCGCGCATCCTCGGGGCTCATGTGTATGTGTCTGCGTGCCGTGATGACACCGTTTGGAATGGTCGTCGTCCCTTTCGGTCCTTCGATTGTGATGCCGGGCGTATTGGCCAGATCGCCCGAGATCCGCACGGGTGCATCGACCCCGAGCACGAATTCGTCTGTGCGCGATATCTCGACTTGGTCGTGGTCGCGCGGCGGGCCCATCAGACGCACGCCGCTGATGCGTCCGCGCGGGCCGATGAGCGTGACAGTCTCCTCAGCAGCGTACTGACCGGTTTGCGAAAGCATGTTACGCACCGTCAGCCGATAGCCAGGACCGAACAGCTTGTCGAGCGTCGCTTGCGAGAGGTGAGCATGCCGCGCGGATACCGCCACCGGAATACGTAGACGATCGCGCGTTGCGTGCTCGCTTTCGAGCAGTGCGCACGCCTCGTCGGCAATTGCCAACTCCTCATCGGCTTTCACGACCAAGATGCGCACGCGCGAATGCGTATCGGCGATGTCGACGATCGTATGCTCGTCGTCGATCCTGGCATCGCGGTTGCGATCCTCGTCGAGCACTGCCCCGAGGAAATCGAGCCGCTGCGTGCAGCGATGCCGCACGATTGCGCTGTTCTCGCCGACCCCGCCCGTGAACGCGATCACGTCGACTCCGCCCATGACGGCAGCATACGCGCCGATGTACTTGCGTACCCGGTGCGAATAGAGCGTGATCGCGAGCCTGCACGATTCGTCCCCTTCGGCCGCTCGTCTCTCGATCTCCCGCATGTCGTTCGTTCCCGTGAGGCCGTACAAGCCCGAACGACGATTCAGCAGCTCGTCGAGCGCATCCGCGTCCATGTGCTCGCGTCGCATGAGCTCGAGCAAAATGCCTGGATCGAGATCGCCGCCACGCGTGCCCATGATGAGCCCTTCGAGCGGCGTCATGCCCATGCTCGTCTCAACGCTGCGGCCGTACTCGATCGCAGTGACGCTCGCGCCGTTCCCCAGATGGCAGGAGACGACACGAAGGTGCTGCGGCGTCGTCTTAAGATGGCGCGCCACCGCGTCGGCAACGTGCGCATGACTCGTGCCGTGGAAGCCGAATCGCCGTATCCCATGCTTCCGTCTCAGCTCCTCCGGTAACGCATACTCGCGCGCACGCGTCGGCAGGGTCGCATGGAACGCAGTATCGAAGACGCCGATGTGCGGTAACTCGGGCAGCACCTTCATCGCGACGCGGACGGTCTCGAGGGCCGACAGATTGTGCAGCGGTGCAAGCTGCGACAGCGCATCGAGCTCGGTCAGCGTGCGTTCGTCCAAACGCGTCGGTCGAACGAACCGTCCGCCGCCATGCACGATCCGATGCGCGACCAGGTCAATCGAAATCTGCTCGCCGGTTACGGCAAGCATTTCGTGCAGGAGCTCGCGCGCCGCATCGGTGAAGGTGATTTGTGGGCCGAGCGGACGAATCATCTCACCGCGCTTGAGGCTGCACCCCGGCTTGCCTATCTCCTCGATGCGCATGTCGAGGAGGCGTCGTCTGGAAACACTGTCGACGAGCGCCAGCTTGATGGATGAGCTGCCGCAGTTGATCGAAAGCACGTGCATCCGCACACCTCGCAAATGGAGCGCTTCAAGAAGCAAGCTTGTGAATGCGCTCGCCCAGGGCCTTCAGCGTCGCATCGAAGGGCTCGATGAACTTCTTCAAGCCGTCTTCCTCGAGCTCGGCAGCAACCTGGTGCATGTCGATGCTGAACCTGCGGAGACTTGCCAGGACCTCGCTCGCGCGTTCTGGCTCGTCATGGATGCGTTCTGCCGGGTTGCCATGATCCTTATACGCGGCAAGCGTCTCGAGGGGCAGCGTCGTCACGGTGTCGCGCCCGATCAACGGTTCGACGTACTTGATATCCGAGTACTCGGGATTCTTCGTGCTCGTGCTCGCCCAGAGCAGCCGCTGACGGCGGGCGCCCTGGCCCTCGAGCGCAGCCCAGCGCTCGCTGTCGACGATGGACTCATAGCGCCGATAGGCCAGACGTGCAGAGGCGATGGCAGCTTCGCCTTTCAGCGATCGTGCCGACTCCTCGCGGCTCGCATCCAGCCGCCGATCTACCAAGGTATCGATACGGCTCAAGAAGAAGCTCGCAACCGATGCGATGTGGTCGATGGGCTGCTTTGCGGCGAGACGTTGTTCGAGGCCGCTCATGTACGCGTCGGCGACCGCCACATATCGTTCCACGCTGAAGAGCAGCGTGATATTGACGTTCACTCCTTCTGCCGTCAGGCGGCGGATCGCAGGCAAGCCCTCGAGCGTGGCCGGCACCTTGATCATGACGTTCGGCCGGTCCACGAGACGGAACAGTCGTAACCCTTCCGTGACTGTTCGCTCCGTGTCGCGTGCCAGGTGCGGTGAGACTTCGAGGCTCACGAAACCATCGGCGCCACCGCTCTCCTCATAGATGCTGCGCAGCGCGTCGGCGGCCATCTGAATGTCGGACACGACGAGCCGATCGTAGGTTTCCGATAGCGACAGCCCGGCGCGGGCTGCTGCGGCAATTTCCTCGTCGTACTCCGAGCCCTCCGCTATAGCCTTGTGAAAGATTGCGGGGTTGGAGGTCACCCCCCGAACACAGTCGTGTGCGATCATCTTCGCCAGCTCACCTCGGCTGACGAACCCACGTTCGATGAAGTCGAGCCACACGCTTTGGCCGAATTGGCGCAGCCGACAGAGCGGGTTCGGATGTGTCATAGCTCAAACCTCTGACGTCACGGTAGCTGGCACGTAGAGCTGCGGGCGAGGCGACAGGTTGCGGCGAGCGTCGAGCGCAAGCGCGCAGTTGCAACCACTGTCCCCAGCCCGCTGTCACGATACCCAAAAGCGCCGCCTCGCTCTCGTCGTAGAATCACGCATCGTGACCGCATTTCTCGTGCGATCGCGGCGGCGAACAGCACGAGCCAGAGGCCGCGTCCAAGGACACCCTTGATGACCACCATGAACAACAAGTCGCAGAACTGGCACCTGTATGTCCCGAAGCTCATCACCGTGCTGCGCCTGGGGTACGGGTTCAGCGATTTCCGCCAGGATGTCATCGCGGGGCTGACGGTCGCCATCGTGGCGCTGCCACTCGCCATGGCGCTCGGCATCGCCAGCGGCAGCACACCGGAGAAAGGCCTCGTTACGGCCGTCGTCGCCGGATTCCTGATTTCCGCCCTTGGCGGCAGCCGCTTTCAGATCGGTGGGCCGACGGGCGCATTCGTCGTCGTCGTGCTCGATGTCATTGCGCGGCACGGCTTCGATGGATTGCTGCTCGCCACGGCGCTCGCTGGCATCATGCTCGTCATCGCAGGTCTGGCAGGTCTCGGCACCTGGATCAAGTACATCCCCCAGCCGGTGGTCACGGGGTTCACCGCCGGTATCGCGGTGATCATCTTCTCGACGCAGATCAAGGACCTGCTCGGATTGCAAATGGGAGCTGTTCCGGGCGAGTTCCTGGACAAGCTGGAGAGCTACATCACCCACCTGTCGACCTTCACACCGGCCGCTGCGCTCATTGCCGCCGTCGCGCTGGCAATCATCATCCTGATACGTAAGTACGCACCGCGCTGGCCAGCATTCCTGATCGCTGTGTTGGCCGGCTCCTTGCTGGCATGGGCTTTCGACCTGCCGGTGACCACGATCGGTAGTCAGTTCGGTGAGCTGCCGCGCGGCTTGCCCATGCCGTCTCTGCCGGAAGTGAGCTGGGAGAAAACCAAGGCGGTACTGCCGAGCGCGTTCACGATCGCCTTCCTGGCCGGGGTCGAATCGCTGTTATCGGCGGTCGTGGCTGACGGCATGACCGGTCGACGTCACCGGTCGAACTGTGAGCTCGTTGCGCAAGGCATTGCGAACTTCGCCTCGACCCTGTTCGGTGGTTTGCCTGCGACCGGTGCCATCGCGCGTACCGCCACCAATGTGCGCTCGGGCGCGCGTTCGCCGGTGGCCGGCATGCTGCATGCAGTGTTCCTGCTCTTGTTCATGCTCATACTGGCGCCGCTCATCAGCTATGTGCCGCTTGCCACGCTTGCTGCCGTGCTCGTCGTGGTCGCGTGGAACATGAGCGAGATTGATCGTTTCAGATACTTGATGCGCGCACCGGTTGGCGATCGCCTCGTGCTGCTTCTCACGTTCGCGCTTACGGTCATGATCGATCTGACCGTGGCGATCTCTGTCGGCGTCGTCCTGGCGGCCATGCTGTTCATGCATCGCATGGCCGATGCGGTCGCGATTCAAAGCCGCAGCCAGCTCATCGAACGCGACTTGGACGACTATCAACGCGATCCGGACGAGTACACGCGCCGCCAGCGCCTTCCGAAGGGCGTGGAGGTATTCGAGCTGCGCGGCCCGCTGTTCTTCGGCGTGGCCAACCGTCTGAACGACGCCCTCCATCGTATCGGGCCGATGCCGAAGGCTTTCATTCTCATTCTGCGTGACGTGCCGCTCGTCGATGCGACGGGTGCGAGCGCGCTCGAGGAATTCCTATCACGCTGTCAGCGACATGGCACGAGCGTCTATCTCGCTGAGATGTCACGGCCGGTGCGCGCGCTGCTCTCCTCGATGGGTGTGCTGAAGCAGAACGTGCGCGAGGTGGGATCTTTCGACGAAGCGCTCGATATCCTCGAGCAAGAGGCGGCTGCGCCACAGCCGGCGTGAGGCTCGGCACGGAAGCTGGCGTTTCGCGCGCGTGCAAATCGCAAATTACGGTCTGCTGGAGCCTGTGGCGCTGGCCAGAGCAAGCGCGCACGTGAGTGGCGCCGAGCCTCACTTCACCAGCGTCACCGGGATGTCGGACAGCTGGATGACCTTCAACGCGACAGAGCCGAGGAAAAAGCCGGCGATCGCGCTGTGCCCGTGGTTGCCCATGACGATTTGGCGGCACTTTTTCTTTTTCGCATGCTCCACGATCGTACGCGCGGGATCGCCAATGCGGGCCTCTATCTCGGCATCGATCTTTGCTCGCTGCAAGTAACGCCTAGCCTTCGTCAGAGCACGCTCTTCTTCGCGCCGATAGTGCTCATCGATCAGCGCCTGCGAGATCGCACGGCTCGGCATGAGTGGAGTGTGCACGAACAGCACGTATAGCTTGGCGTCCGGCTGCAGCAGCGAGACCGCATACTTCAGCGCCCGCAGCGCATTGTCCGACCCGTCCACCGCGACCAGGATGTTGTTCTTCGCTCTTGCCATGCGTGTGCTCCTGCGATGCTTCGTGATCGATGCTCATTGCCCGTCTGAACGCTGGACGGGGCGCTGCAGCTGTGCCAGATAGTCCGTCAGCTTCCGCGTGATGATGCGTGTATCCTGCTCGTCCAGCTCGGCGCGCGAGAACGCCAAGCCCCACACCGGCATCGTGCGGGTGCCATGTGCAGAGATGATGTGGCGACCGTCGATGATCCGGGCAACCAAGTCGCGAGGGAAACTGCCGCGACGACGCGCAATCAAGGTCAGATCCGGCACTTCCACGGCGAGCGCAGGGGCGACCGGTCCGTCCCCTCGTCCCTCGACGCCGTGGCACGAGGCGCAGAACCGCATGTAAAGCTCCTGGCCCGACATCTCGACGTATTCGGCCGCTCGTGCGCTCGAGGAGAAAGGCACGCACGCTGCAACGAGCGCGCACACATACAAGAGCCGTGCACTCATCTGATCCTCCTTGCAAACGCACGAACGCACCAGTCGCGCACGTCGGCGTGCCTACAGCTTACACGCGCCCGCCTTACATATCCTGTTGGATCGACTCTAAATAAGACACCAAGCGGTCGATCATAGCGTCTGCCTTCGCGCGCTCGCCGGTCACGTCGTTGCTCGACAGGTCCACGAAGCGAATCCCCCACACCGGCATGTCTCGCGAGCCGTGCGCGCGAAATTCCATGCGTCCGTCGATTGCGCGTCGCACGTCCTCGCGCGGAAATTCGCCGCCGTCGCGCCAGGCAAGTCGCGTCAGATCGGGCACGGCGACCTTCAACGCGGCCGCCGCTGGCCCATCGCCCTTGGCATCTCGACCATGGCAACTCGCGCACAGCTGCATATAGAGCTGCGCGCCCGAAAGCTGCACTGCCGCACGGCTACTCGGCCTGGGTCCCGCACAAGCCGTAAGCAGGACCGCAAGAACAGGCGCTGTTAGCACGCGCATCCACATTGGCAGGGGTGAAGGAGCACGCATACAAGCTCACGTCGAGCGCCGATGTCGGAAACTTACTCGTGAACAGGTAATGGGAAAAGGGCATAAGGAAAATAGGGGAAGAGCCCAGCCTCCCTCAGAGCTCGACTCGATCGCGATAATCCGGCACGACCACTTTGGCGTTCAGCTCGGATTCGATGCGTCGTCGAATCGCGTCGCTCGCGTTAGGCTCTCCGTGCGTCACGAACACTCGTTTCGGGCGCGGAAAACGTCGCAGCCACACCATCAGCTCGTCGGCATCGGCGTGCGCCGAGAGGGAGGTGAGCTGCGCGACCTCCGCTCGCACCGCAATCTCCTGCCCATGAATGCGCACGGTCTTCGCGCCCGCCGCGAGCGCGGCGCCCCGCGTGCCGCCCGCCTGATAACCGGAGAGCAGAATCATGTTCCTTGCGTCAGGCGCAAACACTTTCAGGTGATGCACGACACGTCCGCCGGTCGCCATGCCGCTGGAGGCGAGAATGATGGCCGCTGAGCGCAGCTGGTCGAGCGCTTGCGACTGTTCCGGTGTGCGCACATAGGTGACGCCTTGGCACATTGCGCGGCATTCCTCGGGCGAAACTCGGTGCTCGGAGGCAAAGCACAGGTACAGATCGGTCGCATCGATCGCCATCGGGCTGTCGAGAAACACGGGTATGTTGGTGAACTTACCCGCGCGCTTGAGGCGATGGATCAGCAGCATCAGCAGCTGCGCTCGACCGACGGCGAACGTCGGCACGATGACGATGCCATCGTCCGCGATGGCGCGTGCCAGCGCGCGCTCGAGCTCGACGAGCGGATCGAGCTCTGCGTGCGTACGATCGCCGTAGGTGGACTCGATGACAACGTAATCCGCCGGCGGCACCGGCCCCGGCGCCTTCATGAGCGGGTCGGCCGATCGACCGATGTCGCCCGAGAAGACGATCGACGTGCCTTCGTGCTCGATGCGGACGCTCGCCGCTCCGAGCAGATGCCCGCTCGGATGGAACGATGCGTGAACGTTGCGCGCGACCTCCACTGGTTGGTCGAAGTCGACCGACACGAATTGACGTAGACAGCGCTCGGCATCCGCGCGCGTATACAGCGGCAGAGCCGGGTGATGCTTCGAGAACCCGTAACGGTTTGCGAATCGAGCCTGCTCCTCCTGCAAGAAACCGCTATCGGGCAACAGGATCTTGCAGAGCGCGGTTGTCGCCTCGGTTGCGTAAATGGGGCCTTTGAAACCGCCGTTCATCAAACGAGGCAAGTAGCCGCTGTGATCGATGTGCGCGTGAGTCAAGACGACGGCATCGAGCTGTTTCGGGTCGAAGGGCGGTAATGCCCAGTTCTTCAGCCTGAGGTGCTTGTATCCCTGGAACAAGCCGCAATCGACGAGCACTTTGCGCTTACCGCACGTGAGCAGGTACTTCGAGCCGGTTACGGTCTGAGTCGCGCCATAGAAGGAAAGCTGCATGATCGGGAATCGCGAGCGCGAGGATGAAGTATGGAATCGAGAACGAAAGGATAGCAGGAGACAATCAGCGACCCGCTCTTACGACGCTCAGGCTTTCGATTAAGACGAACTGGCTCACAGTTTCGAGCTTCGATGTTCGCTGCTCATCGTTCGACGTTCGCGTCTCTCCGGAACACTTCGCAGTAGCTCTCGGGCTCCCCGTAATCAGAAAAAAAGACGGGACATGTACCTTTACGGTGCCGCAACGTGCGGCCCCCTCTCCCTGTGGCAAAGAGTCTCAGCATGTCAGACAGAACCGAAGCGGTCGCGACCGGCGCCGTCACCCACTACAACGATCGAGTCGTACGCCAGTTCGCGATCATGACCGTCGTTTGGGGCATCGTCGGCATGGGCCTCGGCGTGCTGATCGCGGCACAGCTGATGTTCCCCGAGCTCAACTTCGATATTCCGTGGCTGACGTACAGCCGACTGCGCCCGCTGCACACCAACGCAGTCATCTTCGCCTTCGGCGGTTGTGCGCTGTTCGCCACCTCGTACTACGTCGTGCAGCGCACCTGTCACGTGCGCCTCTTCTCGGATCGTCTCGCTGCCTTCACTTTTTGGGGCTGGCAGCTGGTCATCGTGCTCGCCATCATCACACTGCCGCTTGGCATCACGCAAAGCAAGGAGTATGCGGAGCTCGAGTGGCCGATCGACATTCTGATCGCGATCGTTTGGGTGGCATATGCCATCGTGTTCTTCGGCACGATCGCTAAGCGCAAAGTCAAGCACATCTACGTCGCGAACTGGTTCTACGCGGCGTACATCATCACGATCGCCGTCCTGCACATCGTCAACAACCTTGCGATTCCGGTCTCGCTGACGAAGTCGTACATCGTGTACTCCGGCGTCGTCGACGCGATGGTGCAGTGGTGGTATGGCCATAACGCGGTCGGCTTCTTCTTGACCGCGGGCTTCCTCGGCATGATGTATTACTTCGTGCCGAAGCAGGCGGGCCGCCCGATCTACTCGTACCGCCTTTCGATCGTGCACTTCTGGGCCCTGATCTCCATTTACATGTGGGCCGGCCCGCACCACCTGCATTACACGACGCTACCCGACTGGGTGCAGTCGCTTGGCATGGTGTTCTCGCTGATCCTGCTCGCGCCATCGTGGGGCGGCATGATCAACGGCCTCATGACGCTGTCCGGTGCCTGGCACAAGCTGCGCACTGATCCAATCCTCAAGTTCCTCGTGGTCGCGCTGTCGTTCTACGGCATGTCGACGTTCGAGGGCCCGATGATGTCGATCAAGACCGTGAACGCGCTGTCGCACTACACCGATTGGACCGTCGGTCACGTGCATTCCGGTGCGCTCGGCTGGGTCGCCTTCATCACGATCGGCTCGATGTATGCGCTCATTCCGAAGCTGTTCGGTCGTTCGCAAATGTGGAGCGTCAAGCTCATGGAAGCGCATTTCTGGATCGCGACGATCGGCATCGTGCTCTACATCACCTCGATGTGGATCGCTGGTGTCATGCAGGGCCTCATGTGGCGCGCGACGAACGAGGACGGCACGCTGACCTACACCTTCGTCGAAGCGCTGGCAGCAACGTATCCGTACTACGGCATTCGCCTGCTCGGTGGCGTGATGTACCTGACCGGCATGGTGCTGATGGCGGTGAACGTGTGGAAGACAGTCAAGGATGCGAAGCCCGCCGAAGTGCCAGTCGCCGCTGCGGTGCATGCATGAGGGCAGGTGAACGCATGAACACGCATATGTGCATCACTCCCCCCACCTTACCCTCCCCCGTGCAATGGGGGAGGGACACTTTTTGTCTCCTGCTCCAGTTTCCAGCCTCCAGCCCTCAGCCGCTATGAACCACTCCGTTGTCGAAAAGCGAATCGGTCTCATGGGTGCGCTGATCGCAGTCGTGATCAGCATTGGCGGTCTCGTCGAGATCGTGCCTCTGTATGCGCAGCGCTCGGTGATCGAGCCTGCACCCGGCGTGAAGCCATACGATCCGCTCGCGCTCGAAGGGCGCGACGTGTACGTGCGAGAGGGCTGCTACAACTGTCACTCGCAGATGGTGCGACCGCTGCCGGCGGAAACGGAGCGCTACGGTCACTACTCGCTGGCAGGCGAATCGGTTTACGACCATCCCTTTCAGTTCGGCTCGAAGCGCACCGGCCCGGACCTAGCACGTGTCGGCGGTCGCTACTCGGACGAATGGCATCGCGTGCATCTCATCAATCCGCGCGACGTCGTCCCCGAATCGAACATGCCCGGATTCCCGTGGTTGGCGGAGCGCATGCTCGACGGCCAGACGACGGTCAAGAAGATGCGCGCGCTGCAGCGCCTCGGAGTGCCTTACACCGAGGAGGACATCGCCGCTGCGCCCGCTGCAGTCGAAGGCAAGACCGAGATGGATGCGCTCATCGCGTACATGCAAGGACTGAAGTTCCGCGGTAAGCCTGCGACGGAGTTGCCGGAATCGCTCAGCAACGCAGCTCAGTTCGAAGCGGCACGTGCACGCGCGGAGGGACGTCAATGAGCGTCGTCACCATTCGCAGCCTGCTGACAGTGGCAATCTTCGCGGCCTTCGTCGCCTTGTGGATCTGGGCATGGAGCAAGGATCGCAAGGCGGACTTCGATGCCGCAGCGCGCTTGCCGCTCGAGAACGACGATCCCATCGACCCGCGAGGTGACCGGTCATGACCGGTGGTGCCAGCTTATTCGTCATCGTTTTCACGATCCTCAACATCACCGCGTGCCTCTGGCTCATTTGGTGGACATCGCGCCATCGCACTGCCGAGCCCGACAAGCAGCAGCAGGCAGCGGGCACAGCCGAGACGATGGGCCACGTGTGGGACGGTGACCTGGAGGAATACAACAATCCGTTGCCGCGCTGGTGGCTCGGGCTGTTCATCATCTCGGTGGTGTTTGCGGCGATTTATCTGACGCTGTACCCCGGGCTCGGTAATTTCAGCGGCTTGCGCGGCTGGAGCCAGGTGTCGCAATACGAGCAACAGGTCGCGCTCCAGCGCGAGAAGCTCGAGGCGCGGCTCGCCGCGCTCAAGGATCAGCCGCTCGAGCAGCTCGCCCGCGATCCGGAGGCGATGGCGACCGCGCGCAACCTCTTCGCGGCCAACTGTTCGACGTGCCACGGCTCCGATGCGCGCGGTGCCAGAGGTTTTCCGAACCTCACGGACGACGATTGGCTGTGGGGCGGTGAGCCGGAACGCATCTACGAATCCATCGCGTACGGCCGGCAAGGCGTGATGCCCGCGCTCGGCTCCGTGCTCGGCGAGAGCGGCGTCAACGAAGTCGCTTCGTACGTCCTGTCGTTGTCTGGCGGCAAGGCGCCCGAGGATTGGGTTGCCGCCGGCAAGAAACATTTCGAAACGCTGTGCGCGGCCTGCCACGGCATGGACGCGCGCGGCAACCAGACGATCGGTGCGCCGAACTTGACCGACGACGTGTGGCTCTACGGACGTGACTTCGACACGATCCGCACGACCGTGAGGGACGGCCGCGAAAATCAAATGCCCGCCCATCTCGAGCTGCTCGGCGAGGCGAAGGTCAAGTTGCTGACTGCGTACGTGATGAGCTTGAACTCTGGCCGCCGGGCGCTGGGCTCCGGCGACAGTGAGGAACCTCTCACGTCGCAGAACGAGCACGAAGGCGTAGCAGAAACCGAAGTCGCTCGTTCCGATCGGCAATCCAGTGATCAGGACTCAGAGCCTTCCAGCTCATGAACAAGCGCACGCAACTCGATACCGGAGTCGTGGTATGGGCGTCGTTCCTCGGCGCCTGTGCCGCGACAATGGTGTTCTTCGCGTTTGTCGATCCGCTCTTGATCGGTGATGACGATTCGCCACCCGTTTGGATTCCCGACCGCAAGACCGGTTACGCCCTTGGATTCTTCTTTTTCTGGTTGATGTGCGCGCTCTCCAGCGCCCTCACCGCTTTTCTGCTCGAAACACGCTCGACTGATCCTTCTACTGATCGCTCATTGTGAACGCTGTATTCAAAGAACCGCCTTCGACCGGACTTTACGCACCGCATCGCAAAGTCTATCCGCGTGAGGTCAAGGGTCGATTCAATCGCCTGCGCGTGATATCGGTCATTGCGCTGCTGGGTCTGTTCTACCTGATGCCGTGGGTCCAGTGGGGCGGACGGCAGGCGGTACTGTTCGACCTGCCTGCGCGCAAGTTCTACATCTTCGGCTTGACGTTCTTCCCGCAGGACTTCTTCCTGCTCACATGGCTGCTCGTCATCGCCGCGTTGTCCCTCTTTTTCTTCACGGCGCTCGCAGGGCGCCTGTGGTGCGGCTACGCCTGTCCGCAAACTGTGTGGACGGAGATATTCGTGTGGATGGAGCGCTGGACGGAAGGCAACCGTCAGCAGCGCATGAAGCTCGACCGCGGACCGTGGAACGCCAACAAGATTCTGCGCAAGACGGCCAAGCAGACACTTTGGATCGCGTTCTCGCTCTACACGGGTTTCACCTTCGTCGGTTACTTCACACCGATCCACGAGCTCTCCAACGGCCTCGCGACGCTGTCGTTGGGCGGCTGGGAATGGTTCTGGATGCTGTTCTACGGCTTCGCGACCTATGGCAACGCCGGCCACATGCGCGAACAAGTGTGCAAGTACATGTGCCCGTATGCGCGCTTCCAGAGCGCGATGTTCGACCGCGACACGCTCATCATCTCCTACGATGCGGCCCGCGGCGAGCCGCGCGGCTCGCGGCCGCGAGCAGTCGATCCACGCAGCCGCAGCCTCGGCGACTGCATCGACTGCAAGATGTGCGTGCAAGCGTGCCCGACCGGCATCGACATTCGCGATGGGCTGCAGCTCGAGTGCATTGCGTGCGCCGCGTGCATCGATGCATGCGACGAGGTCATGGAGAAGATGCAGTATCCGAAGGGCCTCATCCGCTATACGACGCAAGCCGCGATGGAGGGCCGCAAGACGCGCATTCTGCGTCCGCGCACTGCGATCTACGGCACGCTGCTGGTGCTACTCGTCGCCGGCTTCTTCTGGACCGTAGCCCATCGCACGCTCGTCGAAGTGGACGTGCTGCGCGACCGTAACGCGCTTTATCGCCGACTCGACAATGGTGACATCGAGAACGTCTACACGATCAGGATCATCAACAAGGACACGACGGCGCACGAGATGAGCCTGCGCGTGGAGGGATTGCCTGACGCCGTGCTCGATACCGACGCACCCGTTTATCTCGTCGAGGCCGAAAGCGTCGCGAGCATCGTTGCCCGGATCCGCGCGCCCGACACGGTGCGCGGCGGACGCGACATCGAGGTCATTGCGACCGCGACGGACGGCTCGGGTATCGAGTCTCGTGCGCAAGCGCGCTTCATTGGACCGGCAGGAACATGAAGAAGACTGGCGGCTGGAGGCTAGCGACGGGGGCGAGCAGCGGCGCAGACGCGACTGGGACCTTGGAGCCTGGGCGCTGGGCGCTCGTCCGCAGCGCTGTCGATACAGCGCCTGCTTCTCGGACAACCGCAGCACGCGATGGCGCATCTGCAGCTCCGACTTCCAATCTCCGCCCTGCAGCCTCCCACTGCTTCCATTGCAGCGAGCCGCTCAACGGCTCGACACTGACGGCTCGCATTCACGGTCGCGACGAGCCGGTGTGCTGCGCAGGGTGCTTGGCCGTCGCCGAGCTGATCGCAGGTGCGGGTCTCGACGATTTCTATCGTTTCCGCACGGCACCCTCTGCTCGACCCGATGCGGACGCGCTGGAAGAAGACGCGTGGGCGGCTTACGAGCGGCCCGATGTCGCGGATCGGTTCGTGACGCGAAAAGGCGAGCTGAACACCGTGGCATTGCTCGTCGAAGGTTTGCGCTGTGCAGCCTGCGCGTGGCTCATCGATCGCGTCGTCAGCCGCATGCCCGGCGTACGCAAGTTCGACATCAATGCGGCAACCGGCCGCGCCTACGTGGAATTCGCTTCCGAGGCGCTCAACCTGGGGCAACTCCTGCGCACGATCGCGCAGCTCGGCTATCGACCCTATCCAGCAAGCGATGAAGCGGTCGCGAAGGTGCGCCAGGAAGAACGGCGCAGCGCGCTCAAGCGGCTCGCCGTCGCGACCTTCGGGATGATGCAGGTGATGATGTTCGCCGTCGCCGATTACGCCGCGGTGCTCGGAGGCGAGACGATGGACCCGCAACTCGCGAGCTACTTCCGGCTCGTGAGCCTCCTGGTCGCCACGCCGGTCATGCTCTACGCCGGCAAGCCCTTCTTCTTGAATGCCTACAGCAACATTCGCGCACGCACGGTCGGTATGGACGTGCCAGTCAGCGTGGCGCTGCTGCTGGCGTTCGTCGCGAGCACATGGAACACGTTCACCGGCATAGGCGAGGTGTACTTCGACTCGATCACCATGTTCGTGTTCTTCCTCACGCTCGGACGCTTCGTCGAGATGAGTGCCCGTCATGCGACGACGGCCGTGACTGATGCATTGACGCGCCACCTTCCGCCGATGGCACATCGAATGCACTCTGGAGAAGTTCAGGACGTGCCGTCTGTCGCGCTCTCACATGGCGATGTCGTGCTCGTCCGGCGCGGCGAGATCGTTCCGGCCGACGGCGTCATCATCGAGGGCGACACGAGTCTCGATGAAGCGCTGCTCACCGGCGAGTCGACGCCGGTGCGCCGTGCGGTCGGCGCGAACGTCTCCGCCGGTACCCTGAATCTTCAGACGCCCATTCGCGTGCGCGTCACCGCGATCGGCGAGGAAACGCTGCTCTCGGGCATCGTTCGGATGTTACGCCGCGCGCAGTCGCAGAAACCCGCTATCGCTCAAGCTGCGGATCGCGCCGCTGCGAAATTCCTCCGCTATGTGCTGCTCGCCGCGGGCGCCGTGTGCGCGATCTGGCTGGCTGTCGATCCGAGCCGCGCCTTCGAGGCGACACTTGCGGTCTTGGTCGTCGCCTGCCCGTGCGCCTTCTCGATCGCAATGCCTTCCGCGCTCGCTGCGGCCACGGGCGCGCTCGCCCGTCACGGTGTGCTCGTCACCAATGCAGATGCCGTCGAATCACTGTCGCGCGTCGATCGAGTGGTGTTCGACAAGACCGGCACGCTTACGCGCGGTGAGGTCCGGCTGCAGAAATGCACGCAGCTCGGCAGCGTGCCTGTTGCGGAGTGCCTGCGCATCGCGACGGCGCTCGAGCGCATGTCCGAGCATCCCATTGCGCGGGCATTCGCCGATGCAGCCGCGAGCTCGCACGATGCAGACACCTACCGCGTCACGAACGTTCGTGTGGCGCCGGGTCGCGGGATCGAAGGTGAGGTCAACGGACGGCGCTATCGCCTCGGCCGCGCGGATTACGTCGCCGAGCTTCGCCACGACAACAAGGCGGATTCTGTCGCCGACGAACCCTTCGCGACCGTGACGCTCGGCGGTGAGCGTGAGGCGCTGGCCGAGTTCACGTTCAGCGACACGCTGCGAGACGACGCACCGGCAGCGGTCGAAGTGCTGCATGCGCTCGGGATCGAAACCGAGATCTTGAGCGGCGATGTGCCATCCGCGGTCAGCCAAGTCGCGCAACGCTGCGGCATTCGCACGTTCTCCGCACGACAGTCGCCGGAGCAGAAGCTACAGCATGTTCAAGCACGACAAGCATCCGGCGCGCACGTCGCTATGATCGGCGACGGCATCAACGATGCGCCGGTGCTCGGCGCGGCGCACGTCTCCATCGCCATGGGGCGCGGCGCCGCGCTCGCCCATGCGGCCGCGGATATCGTGTTGATCGCAGAGCACATGACGGCATTGCCGCGCGCCATCGAGACCGCACGGCGAACGATGCGCATTGCACGTCAGAACCTGGCGTGGGCAGCAGGTTACAACTTCTGCGCGCTGCCGATCGCTGCGCTCGGCCTGGTGCCGCCCTGGGCTGCGGCGCTCGGCATGTCGCTGAGCTCGATCGCCGTCATCATGAATGCGAGACGCGCAGCACGCGCGACGAAAGATGCAGGATCCGGGAACGGCACTCGGCGTGGCACGGGTGCTGCCGGCGCTGCAGGGTCGCGGCACTCGGCCCTGACTAGACATGCAGCTGCTGCGACTGCTCGTTCCACTGCAGCGGTTGCGCGGCAGAACGCGCTGGCCTCAGCCGCCACTCCACAGCCTCCAGCGACTTGATAGCCATGAGCATTCTCTTTGTTCTGATTCCGCTCACCTTGATCCTGGTCGCCTTCGGGCTTTGGGCGTTCTTTTGGGCCGTCGGCAACGGTCAGTTCGACGACCTGGAAACGCCGGCGTGGGAGGTGCTCGTGGATGACGAGCCACGGGATCGCGATGCAGAGATCGTGGCGAAAAGGGAATAGGGAGCGAGGAACAGAACGTGAACTGCGCGTTCACGGGCGCCGCAGCTACGGTCTGAAGTCGACGGCCTCACCATGCACTCCCATACGCTGTCTCTCTTCGCGGCGTTCGTAGCGGGTCTGGCTGCAACCGCGCACTGTTTCGCGATGTGCGGCGGCATCGCCAGCGCGCTCGGGCTGCATGCCCGCGCGGCCGGCACCGGAGTCGGCGCATACGGCATCGCCACGCTTTATCAGCTCGGCCGCTTGAGTGGCTATACGCTCGCCGGAGGAGTGTGCGGATTCATTGGCTCGCAGGCATCTGCCTTGTTCGAGCTGATGCGGCTCGGACCGCTGCTGCGCGCGGCGAGCGGCCTGATTATCGTGCTCCTGGGTGTGCGGCTTCTGTGGCAGTGGGACGCTCTGCGGTGGATCGAGCAACTCGGCGCAAAGTTCTGGGTGCGCCTGCGACCGTTGCTACAAGCCGCCAGCACCCGCACCGGCGTCGCCAAGCCGCTCGCCCTCGGCATGCTGTGGAGCTTACTGCCCTGCGGTCTCGTTTATTCGATGCTGACGTTTGCTGCCTTGAGCGCGGACACCGCTCGCGGTGCTTTAATCATGTTTGCGTTCGGCCTCGGCACCCTGCCATCCATGCTGACCGCGAGCCTGCTCGCCGCGCGCGTGCAAGCGCTGCTCGCACGGCCGATCGCCCGCTTCCTGAGCGGCGTGATTCTGGTCGGTCTTGGCGCGTGGATGATCGTTGCGGCACTGCAGATGGGTGGCCACGGCCACGGACATATGCACTGACGTGCGTCGCAACCGACCGTCACCTACACCTACAGCCTCTTAGTACACCACCTCATCCACGTCGATCTTCGGCCGCCGGTTGCGATCCAGATCCACCTCGCCGTGAAGCTCGACATCGACGTTGAGCTTAACACCGCCACGTGGGGCATCGTCATCGTCGATCTCCACCTCGATCTCGCCCGTTCCGTCCGTGAACAGGTAGTGGTCCCCTCTGAGGTGCCGCACGATGCGGCCGCGCAGAATCACATCTTCATCGTCGCGTGGCGCAGCGAGCACTTCCTGCACGGTCACGACGCGCGCAGCGGTCTGAAAACGCGACCACTGCCCTTCTTGACCGGTCCCGCGATCTCGTGTGCCCGGCTCTTGAGGCTGCTCTTGCCCATGTGCCGCAACCGCAAGCAGCATGGTCAGGATCAAAAACGTGTGTCGCATAACAGATTTCCTGGCGGGACCTTTGTGACGCCTCTAAATGACCGCGATCTGAGCTAAGTTCCTGCCTATCCGGCAGGCGGTGCGGAGATTCCTCACCCGCGCATGCTTGACAAGGTGGTCTAGGCGACTATCCTCAGATTCAACATGGCGCATTTCTCGTTCAACCGCAGCCTGCACCACGCGGGGCACCTCATCCAGGGCACGTCTGCCCGAGCGTAGCGCTTTTGGCCGTGCGCTCGGGGACCCGAGCCGCTGGCAAACCGTTTTTTCTCAGTTCGACACGCCTTCTGCGTCATGCGTTTTCCAAGCGCCTGCACCACAGCCACTCGACGAAACATCGACAGGCGGGCGTGTCGTTGTTACGGCATCTGACTTCATTGGACCAGGAAAATGTCTATAGATTTTGGCAAGCAACTGCCGACTCGCCCGAAAATCGTCATTTCCGCGAGCGAACACGCGCGCTTGCTCGCGCTCGCTGAGAAGCGCGCGGGAGCCGTGGCGGAATTCTTGATCGACGAGCTGTCGCGGGCGGATATCGTTCGTGACGAAGAGTTCGAGTCGGACGTAGTCCGCATGGGCTCGCAGGTGACCTATCTCGACGAGGTGTCCGGACGTACGCGCACCGTGACTTTGGTGTATCCGGACGAGGCGGACATCGATCAGAACCGCATCTCGATCCTGACACCGATCGGCGCTGCGCTCATCGGCCTTAGGCCTTCACAATCCATCACCTGGCCTCATCCAGACGGCCGCGTAGGCTCGTTGAAGGTGCTCGCAGTCTCCAACGAGCAGCAGGACGAGAAGCAGCAACAGTAATGACCTTAGTGCGACGCAGGCGACCGGCTTCGGCTCGACAACGCTGCAGGCGCGCGTCGCAGCCCCACTTTACCGCTCGGACCAGCTCGTAGGCGTTAGCGGGAACCCCGCGCTGACGGTTCCGGCCGGCTCTCGTAAGCTCACGACTCATGGAAGAGTCGCTCGTGCAAGCTGCACGAGCGCTGAGTCCGCCTCCCTCAGTCTCATGTTGACTTGGCACTTCGATGCGCCGCCGCATGCATCTGCATGCACGGGCGTTCGTCTTGACCCAGATCAAGGCGTGCCTGCATCACAGCGAGCAGACTCGGCACCATGATCAACGTTCTTCCCTTCGATGCGGAGCTGCTCCGGCGTTATGACCGACCTGGACCGCGTTACACCTCGTACCCGACTGCGCCGCACTTCACGCCCGCATTCAGCGAGCGCGAGCTTCGCGAGCACGCAAAGCGCAGCAACGCGGATCCCATCCCACGACAGCTGTCGTTGTATCTGCACATACCATACTGCGTCAGCCCGTGCTTCTATTGCGGCTGCAACCGCATCATCACGCGCGATTTCGCGCGCAGCGGCCCGTATATCGCACGCTTGCTGCGCGAAGCCGAGCAGGTGGCGCCCTTGTTCGATCGCGACCGCGAGGTCATCCAGCTGCATCTCGGCGGCGGCACGCCGAATTTCCTGCGCCCCCATCAGATCGCAGAGCTCATCGAAGCGCTCGGGCGTCAGTTCCACTTCAGTCGCTCGGCCGACCGCGACTTTTCCATCGAGCTCGACCCGCGCATGCTGCGGGCCGGCGACATCCAAGCCTACGCTTCGATCGGGCTCAATCGCGCCAGCCTCGGCGTGCAGGATTTCGACGAAACAGTGCAACGCGCCGTCAATCGCGAGCAGAGCATCGAGCAGACGCTTGCGGCGATCGAGGACTGTCGGCGCGCAGGCTTTCGCTCCGTCAACATCGATCTGATCTATGGGTTGCCGAAGCAAACCCTGGCAGGATTCGCCAAGACTCTCGACACCGTGCTTGCGGCTCGACCCGATCGGCTCGCCATATACGCCTACGCGCACATGCCTGAGCTGTTCAAGGCGCAAAAGCAGATCGACGCAGCCGACCTCCCCGACCCAGAAACCAAGCTTCAGCTGCTCGGGCTCGCAATCGAAAAGCTGTCTGCGGCCGGATATCGCTACATCGGCATGGACCATTTCGCGCTGCCCGAGGACGATCTCGCGCGGGCACAAGAGGCAGGCGACCTGCACCGTAACTTCATGGGTTACACCACGCATGCGGATTGCGACCTGATCGGGCTCGGAGTGAGCGCGATCAGCCACATCGGTGACAGCTTCAGTCAGAACCCACGCGACCTGTCCGCCTGGGAGCAGGCGCTCGATGCGGGCCGCCTGCCAGTGTGGCGTGGCATCGTGCTCGATCGCGACGACATCATCCGCGGCGAGGTGATTCAGCAGCTCATGTGTCGAGGCGAGATCGACATTCCGGCGCTCGAGGAGCGTTTCGACATCGAGTTCGAGCGCTATTTCGCCGACAGTGTGCAGAAGCTGTCCGAGCTGGCCGCCGACGGCCTCGTCGCGATTCAGCCGACCCGCATCGTCGCCACTTCGCGCGGGCGGCTGTTGCTGCGTATCATTGCGATGTGCTTCGACCGTTATCTTTCACGGCCTGCCAGCAGCGAGCAACGGCCTCGTTACTCGCGCGTGATCTGACGGCGCTGACGCCGAGGCGCCCGGACGAGGATTGCTCGTGACGGTGCCGCCGCGCCTCAGACGCCCCAATCCCATCGCCGACGACGGCGACGAGCTGCATTTTTGCAGCACGTGCGCGTTCTCTTCCGCTTGCCTGGACAGCGGTTACGACAAAGCTCAGCTGCGCGAGCTGCACGTGCTCGTCGAGCACGTTGGTCCGTACAAGGAAGGTGAACATATCTTTCGCGAGGGCGAGGAGTTCAACGCGATCGCAGCCGTGCGCAGCGGCACGGTCAAGACCTACGTCACGGACACTGAAGGGCGCGAGCAAGTGCAAGGCTTCTTCCTGCCCGGCGAGGTCATCGGTTTGAGCGCGATCTCGCAAGGGCGCTATCCCTGCAATGCCGTCGCCCTGGACTCGGTCATGCTGTGCCGGTTTTCGTTCCCGACGATGGCGGCGCTTGCGACGCGCATGCCCGGCTTGCAGGCACAGCTCTTTCGCTTGCTGAGCCAGGACATCGGCAAGGCCGCGCTGCTTGCAGGCAACTATTCCGCAGACGAGCGCGTGGCGGCATTCCTGGTCTCGCTCTCGCGGCGCTATGCCGCGCGCGGCTTTTCCGCGAGTCGCTTCCGGCTCACGATGACTCGCGCCGATATCGCGAATTACCTGCGTCTGGCAGCCGAGAGCGTCAGCCGCGTGCTCCGTCGCTTCCAAAACGACGGTCTGATCAGGGTCGAGCGCCGCGACATCGAGCTCATCGATCGCGAGCGGCTGACCGCATTGGCACGTAACGTACTACGCGAATAACCGGATTCGCTCGGCGCGCACCGCGCCGCGCTCTTGATCTAGATCAGAGCACATCGTCCTGCCCGCGGGCACTCTCCACGCACAACAATCTCGGAGAGGACCCATGCGCTCGACTCGCCATCTGTGGCTCGGTCTCGGTGCGTTGTTGCTGGGATCGTTCGCCGTATTGCTGTGGATCGGCGGTGAAATCCACCGCGTCAAGCCGCCGATCCCATCTGCTGTCGTCACGACGGACGGGGAGCTTGTTTACTCGCGCGCACAGATCGAGAAGGGCCGGCAAGTCTGGCAATCGATCGGCGGGCATCAGCTCGGCTCGATCTGGGGCCACGGCAGCTATGTCGCCCCGGATTGGACCGCTGATTGGCTACATCGCGAAGCACTTGCATGGCTCGACATCGATGCGCGACGCCACACCGGGCGTGCATACGACGCGCTCACCGAGCATGAGCAGGCAAGCTTCGTGGCACGCTTGGTCCCGCGGATTCGCGAGAACACATACCGCGCAGAGACCGACACGATCACCATTACGCCCGATCGCGCCACAGCGATCGCTCAGGTCGCGGAGCACTACATGAAGCTGTTCGGTAACGATCCCGAGCTGCTCGAGCTACGCAAGGCGTATGCGATGAAGAACGACACCGTCACCGATCCTGAGCATCGGCATGCGTTGACCGCATTCATCTGGTGGACAGCCTGGGCCGCCGTGACACAACGGCCGGGGAAGAGCATTACCTACACGAACAACTGGCCCTACGACCCGCTCGTTGGTAACGCCCCGCCCGCACACCTCCTCATCTGGACGGTGTTCAGCGTGCTGTTTCTCATCGCCGGCATCGCGTTGCTTGCCTGGCACTATGCGCGTCACAGGGACGAGGCGCGCCTCGCACCGCCGACGAGCGATCCACTTGCGCTCGTCCGCGTGACGCCGTCGATGCGTGCCACGGCGAAGTACTTCTGGCTCGTGGTCGCGCTGTTGCTCGTGCAAATCCTGATGGGCGCGATCACGGCACACTATCAAGTGGAAGGCCAGGAGGCTTACGGCATTGCCCTTGCGGAGATACTGCCGTACTCGCTGAGCCGGACTTGGCACACGCAGCTTGCCGTGCTCTGGATCGCGACCGCTTGGCTCGGCACAGGCCTGTACATCGCGCCCGCCGTCTCGGGGCACGAGCCCAGATATCAGCGGCTCGGGGTGAATTTCTTGTTCGTGTGCTTGCTCGTCATTGTGCTCGGCGCATTCGCCGGCCAATGGCTCGCAGTGATGCAGAAGCTCGGGCTGGAGAAGAACTTCTGGTTCGGCCATCAAGGTTGGGAGTTCGTCGACCTCGGGCGCTTCTGGCAATGGTTCTTGTTCATCGGCCTGGGTCTGTGGCTGGTGCTCGTCGGCCGAGCGCTCATGCCTGCGATTCGCAAAGGCGGCGAGTCGCGCTCAATCGTCACGCTGCTGTTCCTCTCCACGGTGTGCATCGGTCTCTTCTACGGCGCAGGTCTCGCATGGAGCGAGCACACGCATCTTTCGATGGTCGAATATTGGCGTTGGTGGGTCGTGCATCTCTGGGTCGAAGGCTTCTTCGAGGTCTTCGCCACCGCGGTGATCGCCTTCTTGTTCACCCGACTCGGCCTGCTGCGCACGACGACCGCGACGATCGCGGTGCTGTTCGCCACCATCGTCTTCTTGGCCGGCGGTGTACTCGGCACGCTGCATCACCTGTATTTCAGCGGAACGCCGACAGCCGTGATCGCGCTGGGTGCGAGCTTCTCGGCGCTCGAGGTCGTGCCGCTCGCGCTCGTCGGGTTTGAGGCGTATCAAACGTTCAAGCTCGGGCAGGCCACGCCTTGGATGCAACGCTATCGTTGGCCGATCCTGTTCTTCACGGCGGTCGCGTTCTGGAACCTGGTCGGCGCCGGGCTGTTCGGTTTTCTCATCAACCCGCCGCTGCCGCTCTACTACATGCAGGGTCTCAATCTCACGCCATTGCACGGCCATACCGCGCTGTTCGGTGTATACGGCTTGCTCGGCATCGGGCTCATGCTGTTCTGTCTGCGCGGATTGAAGCCGAACCAGCAGTGGAACGAGCGCGTGCTGTCGACCTCGTTCTGGGCCTTCAACATCGGCTTGGCGGGCATGGCGCTGATGACGCTGCTGCCGATGGGTGTGATACAGCTCAGTGCTGCAATCGAGCACGGTTACTGGTACGCACGATCCGCGGAGCTCATGCAGCAGCCCATCATCCAGCTGCTGGTGTGGCTGCGCGTTCCTGGCGACACGATCTTCAGTGTCGGCGCGCTGGCGCTCGCATGGTTCGTGTTCCGACTGTGGGTGCGCCCAAGTCGCAAACCGCTACCGATAACGGAGGGTGCAGAAGCGCAACCTTGATCGACTCGATGTGGTTGGGGACGTGAGGCGTCCGCACGCTCCCCACTGCCCAGGACTTAACGACATGCCGACCACGCTCACCGACCTACCGCCTGCCTCGCTGCGCATCCTCGCGGCCGCGCCGCACCGTCTGATGTTCTTCATCGGTGCGACGAACGTGCTGCTCGCGATGGCGTGGTGGGCCCTATGGCTGATCGATCTACGCTGGCAGCTGTTCGGCTTCGAGTCACCCGCCATCCCGGCGGGCTGGCTGCACGCGACGATCATGCAGTATCAAGTTCTGCCGTCGTTCATCTTCGGCTTCTTGCTCACGGTGTTCCCGCGTTGGACCAACCAACCTGCGCTCGAGAAATCGGCTTACGTGCCGGTCGGCATCGGACTGTTCGCCGGTCAGGCGCTCACACTATTGGGCATCAGTGCTGGCATGTCTCTCCTCAAAGCGGGCGCCGTGCTCACCATCATGGGATGGACGTTCGGCCTCGCGTTGCTCGTGCGGGTCATCGTGCAGGACGGCGGCAAGACCTGGCATGCAACCAGCTGCGCCTTCGCGCTCGCTTTCGGGCTGCTCGGCCTCGTGATGTATGCGCTGTTTCTGTTTCACTCGGATGCCCGCGTCATGTTTGTCTCGATGAAGCTCGGCGGGCTCGCGCTGCTGCTACCGGTCTTCTTCACGGTTTGTCACCGCATGGTGCCGTTCTTCACGAGCTGTGTCGTGAAACCGTACCGCATCGTGCGCCCGATGTGGGCGCTGGGACTGTTCTGGGCTTTGGCTATCACACATCTGTGGCTCGAGCTTCGTCACGCATACGCGTGGCTGTGGCTCATCGATGTGCCGATGATGTGCCTGGGCACTGCTTTGCTTTGGACCTGGTTGCCGCGCGGTCAGCGCACGCCGCCGTTGCTCGATGTGCTTTTCGTCGGCTTTGCTTGGTTCCCGATTGCGTTCGCGTTGTATACGGTGCAGAGCATTTGGCTTACCGTAACGGGCGAGTTCGTTTTAGGCCGCGGACCGGCCCATGCGTTGTTCATCGGCTTCTTCGGCAGCCTGCTGGTCGCGATGGTGACGCGCGTCACGCAGGGTCATTCGGGTCGGCCGCTCGTGCTCGGGCGCGTCGCCGCGTTTGCTTTCATCGTCGTGCAGCTAGTAGCCATCACGCGCATCGTGGCGGAGATCGCATTCAATGCCTGGACCTGGCAAGCGATCGCGGCGCTCGGATGGCTGCTTGCGTTTACGCCTTGGGTCGTGAGGTCTGGCTGGATTTACTTGACACCAAGGCGGGACGGAGTGCCTGGGTGAGTGCGGCCAGCACCAATAAGCAATGATCCAGTTCTATCCGCAAGTCAAACTCGTCCATGTCGTCGCCGTGCTGCTGAGCGGCGGGTTGTTCTTCTTGCGCGGGCTGGTACTGCACCTGGGCGGCCAATGGGCTATGGCTGCCCCGCTGCGTTACTTGAGCTACACGATCGACACCGTGCTGCTGACAGCTGCGCTGATGCTCGCGACGATGATTCGTCAGTATCCTTTCGTGCACGGGTGGCTGACCATGAAGGTCGTCCTGCTCGTCGCGTACATCGTGCTTGGAACATACGCTTTGAAGCGCGGTAGAACGCGACGGACGCGTGTCATTTGTTGGCTCGCGGCTCTGGCGGTATACGCCTTCATCATTTCAGTCGCGAGAGCGCACCATCCCGCCGGTGTATTCGCCTGACCAACGACACCTCAGCCCAGCCACCGTTGCTGCCGGATGAAAAAAGGGTCGCCGTCTCCGGCGACCCCAAGGGCCCACACGAGTCGATGTTCAGTGCTGAGGAGAACTCCACTCGATAGGGCAGAAACCACGTAGCCGGGCGCGCCGGCATCGTTGTGGGTGAACGGCGGTCAGAGCGGACGTTGACACGCCCGATGGTGAGAGGTGCGGACTGCAGTGCAGGGCCAATTATAGGCGGATCGCGAGCCAGACGATCGCTTGTCCAGCGCTAGACATGCTCGTCGCGAGCACGATACGCAAACAGCGCTCCGCTCACGTTCGACGATCGCACTGCTTTCGCCCGGACCGGGTGTTTCCTAAACTGCGGCGCCGCGCCAAAAAGATAATTCTCAATGGACGCCACAGCACCTGCTCGCGCCCGACGAGGGCAGTCACTTCTTGCAATCATTGGCCCGGGCCTGTTGCTCGCTGCGACAGGCGTCGGCAGCGGCGATCTTGCGACAGCCAGCATCGTCGGGAGCATGCTCGGTGTCAGCGTGCTATGGGCGGTGCTCGTCGGCGCCTTCCTCAAGTATGTCGTGACCGAAGGCCTCGCCCGCTGGCAGTTGGCAAGTGGTGAAACGCTGCTCGAAGGCTTGGTGCGCCGTTACGGACGCATCGTCGTCTGGTTGTTCCTGCCGTATCTGTTGCTTTGGTCGTTCTTTGTCGGCTCCGCGCAAATGAGCGCCAGCGGCGTCACCCTGCACGCGTTGCTGCCTGTGTTCGAGGACGCTCGCGATGGCAAGATCGTCTTCGGCATGTGCGCCAGCATCGCCGGGTTCGTGCTCGTGCGTCGCGGCGGTTATCGCGCGTTTCAGATCGCGATGCGCATCTGCATCGGTGCAATGTTTGCGATGACGGTCGTCACCGCCGTTCTGTTGTGGCCCGGTACCGTCGAGATAGCCAAAGGTTTGTTCGTGCCGTCGGTCGGTCAGCTCGATGGCCAAGCCATCGTCTGGACGGTCGCATTGATCGGCGGCGTCGGCGGCACACTGACCGTGCTGTGCTACGGATATTGGTTGCGGGAAGAGAACCGCACGGGCACCGAGTCGTTGCGCGCGTGTCGGCTCGACCTTGCCTTGAGCTACGTGATGACGGCGGTCTTCGGCATCGCAATGGTCATCGTGGGCACGAGCATCCATGTCGATGGCGAAGGCACTCAATTGCTCGTGCGACTGTCGAATCGGCTCGGTGAGCAGCTCGGCGAATGGAGCCGCCTGCTCTTCCTCGTGGGCACCTTCGGGACGGTGTTCAGCAGTCTGCTCGGCGTATGGCAAGCGGTGCCGTACCTGTTCGCGGACTGCTGGCAGCTGCTCCGCAATGGTACGCGTCCGGTACCCTCAAGACACGGTCGCTTCGATACCGTCGACACTCGCTCGAAGCCGTACCGCATCTACCTCGTGCTGCTCGCGACGGTTCCCATGATCGGCCTGTTCACGAGCTTTCGCGAGGTACAGAAGCTCTACACCGTCACCGGTGCGTTGTTCTTTCCCGTCCTCGTCGTCGCGCTCCTGGTCGCGAACGGCAAATGGATCGACCCTGCGCATAGGAACAAGCCTGCGACCGTGCTTGCGCTCGTAGGCGTGCTGGCGCTCTTCGGCTGGATGGCGCTTGCGGGCATTCAGGCGAGTTGAGTCTTCGGTACTCGCACGCGCGGCACACTCCGTCGGGAATCTCACGAGATGCATAGCGCAACGGACTATTCCCGCACGCGGCGGTGCGGATTGAACCTGCACGCACAAATGGTCAGGATCACCACACGTCCTTCGAGGTGGCCGCCATGTCCACGCATCGTCCCATTGCCTACCTCCGCGCCGATTGCCCCTTCTCATTCAAGTTCTTGCTGTTCATCGCGGAAGCAAGACTGATCGACCGATTCGAGATCGTTCGCTGCGATCCCAGCGACGCCTCGTTCGAGCGACTCAAGCAAGAGCTCGTGCAGGCGACGGGTAAGAACGCCACGTTTCCGACGGTCCAAGTCGAACCGAACAAGTACATGTCCGATTCCGATGCGCTCATTGCGCACTACGCCAAGCTCAACAACATCGACCCGCAATCGCTGCCGGCGTTCTCTTTTTATATGAAGGGCATCTTTCCGCAGCTGGAGAAGTTACACGCTTGAGGGGGCTGGAGGTTGGAGGGATTTTATCGATCACGCCGCTCCCAGAAGGTCGCATTGCGTATGCCCAGCTTCACCGGATCGAAGACGGGCTCATGACCCAATTTCTTCTGCCGCTCATAGTCCTGGAGCGCAAGCAGTGCGGGGCGATGAACAATGAGGATAGCGATGATGTTGACCCACGCCATGAGTCCGACGCCGATATCGCCCATGCCCCATGCGAGCGTCGCGCTGCGAATCTCGCCGTAGAGCACCGAAGCCGCACCGAATGCCACTGACGCCATCACCGCGAGCTTCAGCAACATCAGCAGCCAGCTCGGTGCAGCATTACGCGCCAGGTACTGCACGTTCGTTTCAGCCATGTAGTAGTACGCGACGGCCGTCGTGAATGCAAAGAACGTGATCGCGAGCGCGACAAAGCTCGCACCGAAGCCCGGCATGATTGATTCGATGGCCGCCTGTGTATATGCAGGGCCAGCGCCGATACCGGGCAGGTTCTCTACGATCGCATGACCGTCCGGGTGTGCGACGTTGTATTTGCCGGTTGCGAGGATCATGAACGCGGTGGCCGAGCACACCAGCAACGTATCGACATAAATCGCAAATGCCTGCACATAGCCCTGCTTTGCCGGGTGGGATACTTCGGCCGCTGCCGCAGCGTGCGGCCCCGTGCCCTGACCGGCTTCGTTCGAATACACGCCGCGCTTGACGCCCCACTCGACCGCCAGCCCCAGCACTGCGCCGAATGCAGCGTCCGCGCCGAACGCGCTCTTGAAGATCAATGCGAAGATCGCAGGCACTTGCTGGATGTTGACGAGCATGATGCCGAGCGCCACCAGGATGTAGGACAGCGCCATGAACGGCACGACGATCTCGGCGAACCGGGCAATGCGCTTCACACCGCCGATGATGATGCTCCCGAGCGCAATGACGACCAGCGTCGCGGTGATGCGTGGATCGACGCCGAAGGCATTCTGCACGCTCTCGGCCAAGGCGTTCGCCTGAATGCTCGGCAGCAGCAAACCCGTGCTGAGGACGGTTGCGATCGCAAAGACCAGCGCATAAGGCTTCCACCCCATGGCCTTCTCGATGTAATAAGCCGGCCCGCCACGGTACTTGCCGTCCTTGTCCTTTTCCTTGTAGAGCTGCGCAAGCGTGCACTCCACGTACGACGTCGAGGCACCTAGAAGCGCGCTCATCCACATCCAGAACACCGCTCCTGGACCACCGAACGAGATGGCTGTCGCGAC